>Ga0164290_1000706_pt1 | contig 89430 bp, 82 predicted proteins | sample Micstemetagenome_FD_108782 | JGI IMG/M metagenome (GOLD analysis project Ga0164290, IMG submission 108782) | Contaminated culture microbial community from soil near Moab, Utah, USA - Microcoleus steenstrupii SON62 (Illumina Assembly) | ecosystem: Environmental > Terrestrial > Soil > Soil crust... | reverse complement strand
GAGCACACCGGGCTGCCGGCAATCATCCGGCCTTCGTTCACGCTCGGCGGGACCGGCGGCGGCATCGCCTACAACCGCGATGAGTTCATCCACATCGTCACCGGCGGGCTCGATGCCTCGCCGACCAACGAGGTGCTGATCGAGGAGTCGGTGCTCGGGTGGAAGGAGTATGAGATGGAGGTGATCCGCGACCGCGCGGACAACGCCATCATCGTCTGCTCGATCGAGAACGTCGATGCGATGGGGATCCACACCGGCGACTCGATCACCGTCGCCCCGGCGCTGACGCTCACCGACAAAGAATATCAGATCATGCGCAACGCCTCGATCGCGGTGCTGCGCGAGATCGGCGTCGAAACAGGCGGTTCGAACGTCCAGTTCGCGATCAATCCGAAGGACGGGCGCCTCGTCGTCATCGAGATGAACCCGCGCGTGTCGCGCTCCTCGGCGCTGGCGTCGAAGGCGACCGGCTTCCCGATCGCCAAGGTCGCCGCGAAGCTCGCGGTCGGCTACACGCTCGACGAGATCGACAACGACATCACCGGCGCCACGCCGGCCTCGTTCGAGCCGACGATCGACTATGTCGTCACCAAGATCCCGCGCTTCGCCTTCGAGAAGTTCAAGGGGTCGGACCCCTATCTGCACACCGCGATGAAGTCGGTCGGCGAGGTGATGGCGATCGGCCGCAGCTTCGCCGAGAGCGTCCAGAAGGCGCTCCGCGGGCTGGAGACGGGCCTCGCCGGCTTCGACGAGGTCGAGGCGCTTGAGGGGGCGAGCCGGGAGGAGGTCGCCGCGGCGCTGGCCAAGCCGTCGCCGGACCGGCTGCTCGTCGCGGCGCAGGCCCTGCGCGAAGGCTGGTCGATCGACGACATCCACCGCATCACCCACTATGATCCGTGGTTCCTCAACCGGATATCGGAGATCGTCGACGCGGAGCACGAGGTCGCGGCGCGCGGCCTGCCGTGGGATCCCGCGGCATTGCGGCGGCTGAAGGCGATGGGCTTCTCCGACGCGCGGCTGGCGAAGCTCACGGGTCTCGCCGAGGCCGACGTGGCCAAGCAGCGGCGCGACCTCGGCGTGCGGCCGGTGTTCAAGCGCATCGATACCTGCGCCGCCGAGTTCGAGGCGCGCACGCCCTACATGTATTCCACCTACGAGGCGCCGAGCTTCGGGGCGCCCGAGGACGAGAGCCAGGTGTCCGACGCGCGCAAGATCGTGATCCTCGGCGGCGGGCCGAACCGCATCGGGCAGGGCATCGAGTTCGACTATTGCTGCTGCCACGCCTGCTTCGCGCTCGGCGACGAGGCGCAGGGCGGCGTCGGGTTCGAGACGATCATGGTCAACTGCAACCCGGAGACGGTGTCGACCGACTACGACACCTCGGATCGCCTCTACTTCGAGCCGCTGACGCTCGAGGACGTGCTCGAGATCCTGCAGCTCGAACAGTCGAAGGGCGAGCTCGTCGGCGCGATCGTGCAGTTCGGCGGGCAGACCCCGCTCAAGCTCGCGCAGGGACTCGAGGACGCCGGCATCCCGATCCTCGGGACCTCACCCGACGCGATCGACCTCGCGGAGGACCGCGAGCGCTTCGCAGAGCTGATCACCCGTCTCGGTCTCCGGCAGCCGAAGAACGGCACCGCCCGTTCGGCCGACGAGGCGGTGAAGATCGCCGAGACGATCGGCTACCCGGTGCTGCTCCGCCCGAGCTACGTGCTCGGCGGACGCGCGATGGAGATCGTCGACTCGACCGCCCAGGTGCTCACCTACATCCGCGAGGCGGTGCAGGTGTCGGGCGACAGCCCCGTCCTCGTCGATCAGTATCTGCGCGACGCGATCGAGGTCGACGCCGACGCGCTGGCCGACGGCACCGACGTGTACGTCGCCGGCGTGCTGCAGCACATCGAGGAAGCGGGCGTCCACTCGGGCGACAGCGCCTGCTCGCTCCCGCCCTACAGCCTGCCCGCCGACGTCGTCGCCGAGATCGAGCGTCAGACGCGCGAGCTGGCGACGGCGCTCGAGGTCTGCGGGCTGATGAACGTCCAGTACGCCGTGAAGGACGGCGAGGTGTACCTCATCGAGGTCAATCCGCGCGCCTCGCGCACGGTGCCGTTCGTCGCGAAGACCATCGGCCAGCCGATCGCCAAGATCGCGGCCCGGATCATGGCCGGCGAGAGCCTCGCCTCCTTCGGGCTCGTCCGGCCGACGCTGCCCTACATCGCGGTCAAGGAAGCGGTGTTCCCGTTCGCGCGCTTCCCCGGCGTCGATCCGGTGCTCGGGCCCGAGATGAAGTCGACGGGCGAAGTCATGGGAATCGACAAGGATTTCGAAACCGCGTTTGCCAAGTCGCAGCTCGGCGGCGGCACGATCCTGCCGATGAAGGGCACCGCGTTCGTCTCGGTCAAGGACAGCGACAAGCCGGTCATCGTCGAAGGCGTCAAAGGCCTGATCGACATGGGCTACTCGATCGTCGCGACGGGCGGGACGGCGGATTATCTCGCCGGCCAGGGGCTGGAGGTGGAGCGGGTCAACAAGGTGCTCGAGGGCCGGCCGCACATCGTCGACAAGATCAAGGACGGCGATATCGCCCTGATCTTCAACACCACCGAGGGTCACCAGTCGCTCAAGGACAGCCAGTCGATCCGGGCGTCGGCGCTCTACGGCAAGGTGCCCTACTTCACCACGGCGGCGGCGTCGAACGCCGCGGTGCGCGCGATCGCGGCGATGAAACACCAAAGCCTTGAAGTGCGTTCGCTGCAGTCATACTATTCCGCGCTCGAAAATTAGCTCCCCAGCACAAGAAGGCGCCAAGAAGGGGGTGGGTAGACAAGCCCACCGGCGCTGGACTTGTCTCGGTACGGAAGGACGAAGTTATGGCGACGGTCGACAAGCTGCCGATGCTCAGCGAGGGCCACGAGCGGCTGATGGCGGACCTGCATCGCCTGAAGAACGTCGAACGCCCGCAGGTCGTCGAGGCGATCGAAGAGGCGCGCGCGCACGGCGATCTGTCGGAGAACGCGGAGTATCACGCCGCAAAGGAGCGCCAGGGCCAGATCGAGGCCCAGATCGTGGACATCGAGGACAAGCTCGCGCGCGCGCAGGTGATCGATCCCCGGATGCTGTCCGGCGACAAGGTCATCTTCGGCGCGACCGTGCATCTGCTCGACGAGGACGACAAGCCCGTTAGATACCAGATCGTCGGCGAGGTCGAGGCGGACGCGAAGGGTGGCCGCATTTCGTACAACTCGCCGCTGGGGCGTGCGCTCATCGGCCGCAAGGTCGGCGAAGAGGTCGAGGTCGTGACCCCGTCGGGCGAGAAGTATTACGAGATCCAGAAGCTCGAGTTCATCTGAGCGGGCGCCGGTCGTCGCGCCGGCCCTTTACCGAATATTGGTAAACCGCGTGGCATCCACGTCCCCTAAGCGTTCAGGGGACGGCGGATGCGGGCGATGTTGATGCGGCGTGGTGCGGGGCTCGGCGAGGTGCGGCTGCGCCTGGTGCGCGGCGTCGCCGACCAGCCGATCGGCCGCAAGTTCAGCATCGGCTTCGGTCTGATCGCCTTCCTGTTCGTCGCGGCGATCGGGTCGGCGGCGCTCTCGTTCAACGCCGTCAACGACCGCGTACAGGAGGCGGCCGAGCAGGCGAGGCGCATCGCGCAGCTCCGCGAGGTGCGCGACGTCGTGGGCGGCGTGCCGGCGCGCGTGACCGCCTACATCGCCAGCGGCCGCGACGGAGCGGCGGCGTCGATCGTGGCCGACCTCTCGGTCGCGTCGGGTCGGTTGCGCACGGCCCAGGCCGACGCGGACAATCCGGTCTATCGGCGTCGCCTGGAGGCCGCGATCGGCGCGCTGGCCGACGTGCGCGACGCCGTCAACGGCGTGCGCGAGTCGGAGGCGCGCGTCCGGTCCTACGACGAGACGTCGGGCGCCTACGAGCGGTCGGCGCTGCAGCAGCAGCGGCTCCGCCTGACTGACGAGGTGGTGCCTGCGGCGCTCAGGGCGCAGGACGAGCTGCAGCGTGTCGCGGAAGCGGCGCGCGATCGCGCCGCCGCGCAGGCCGCGGCGCAGGTGGCACGGCTCAACAGCGCGCTCGTGCTGGTCTCGCTTCTGTGCCTCGGGATCATGGCGGGGGTGATGTGGCTGCTCGGGCAGCTCGTGGTGACGCCGATGCGGGCGGTGACCGACGCCATGCGCGAGATCGTGGCCGGAGCGAGGGGGCTGCGAATCCCGGCCGCGCGCCGCCGCGACGAGATCGGCGAACTCGCGCGCACCATCGCCAAGTTCCAGGACAGCATCGCCGAGGTCGAGCGGCTGCAGGCCGCGCAGGCGGAAGAGGCGGCCCGGCGCGAGGCGGCCGAACGCGCCGAGGCCGCGCGGGCGGAAGAGCTGCGGCGACGGGCCGAGGAGGACCGCCAACGCGCGCTGAGCGAGATGGCGGACAGCTTCGAGACGACGGTGAGCCACATCGTCGAGGCGGTGGCCGGCGCGGCGCGGCAGATCGAAGGCGGCGCGCGGGTCGTCGCGGACGCGGCGCAGGAGAACGCGCTGGTGACCGCGGGTGCGGCGTCGGCGGCCGAACAGGCGAGCATGAGCGTGTCGACCGTGGCGAGCGCGACCGAAGAGATGGCGCGTTCGATCAACGAGGTTTCGGCGCGCGTGCTCGAGTCGACGCGGATCGCGCACGACGCCGTCGAGCGCACCTCCCAGACCGACCGCATCGTCGCCGGTCTGTCCGAGGACGCGCAGAAGATCGGCGAGATCGTCGAGCTCATCCAGTCGATCGCCGAGCAGACGAATCTTCTCGCGCTCAACGCCACGATCGAAGCGGCGCGCGCCGGGGCGGCGGGGCGCGGTTTCGCCGTGGTGGCCAGCGAGGTGAAGAGCCTCGCGAGCCAGACCGCGCGGGCGACCGAGGATATCGCCCGCCAGATCGCGGCGGTACAGCACGTGAGCGGCGAGGCGGTCGCCGCCATCTCCGAAATCCGGTCGACGATCCGCGGCATGAGCGAAATCTCGGCGAGCGTCGCCGCGGCGGTCGAGCAGCAGTCGATCACCACGCAGGAAATCTCGCGCAACACGCACCAGGCGGCGAGCGGCACCGTCGAGGTGGCCGACAACATCAAGCAGGTGCGGCGCGACGCCGACGCCACCGGGGCCGCGGCGGCCCGCGCGCTCGCGAGCGCCGCTGAGCTGTCGAACCAGGCTGCGACGCTCCAAAGCGAGGTCCGCGCGTTCCTCGCCCGCGTGCGGGCGCCGGCACAGGCGGCGTAGCCGGCTTGTCCTGCGGTGGGCGCGGCCCTAGCTAGGGCCGGTGCAGCCGTTCCAACCGCCCAAGCCGCCACGCGCCACCAACGCGCTCGTCCTGGCGTGCCTCGCCGTCCAGTTGATGTCGACGCTCGCCGGGCCGGTGCTCGCAAGCGAATTCGTCGTGCGGGCCGGCCTCATCCCGGCCCGGCTGACCGGCGCGATCGACCTCGCCGCGACCGCGATACCCGCGCCGCTGACGCTGGTGACGTCGCTGTTCATCCACGGCGGCTGGCTCCACCTCGGCCTCAACCTGATGTTCCTGCTGTTCGTCGGTCGGATGGTCGAATGGGTCGTGGGGCCGGGCAAGCTGCTGGCGATCTTCGCCGTGGGCGGCATCGTCGGCGGGCTCGGGCAGGTGCTCGCGACGCCGGCCTCGAGCTATCCGGTGATCGGGGCCAGCGGGGCGATCGCGGCGGTGTTCGCCACCTACGCCGTGCTGTTCGCGCGGCGCCGCGCCGATCCGCGCCGCGTGATGGGCGTCACGATATCGAGCGAGCTGCTGACCGCGCTGTGGTTCGCGGCCGTCTGGATCGGGCTTCAGCTCATGACCGCCGCCGCGTTCAACGGGCAGGGGGGCGGCATCGCCATATGGGCGCACATCGGCGGCTTCGTCGCCGGCCTCTTCCTCGCGCAGCCGCTGCTCCGGCAGCGCCGCTCCAACCTGTTCTAGGCCTTCATGTCCGGCTCGAGCAGCCGGTGCAGATGGACCACGACATATTTCATCGACGCGTCGTCGACGGTCCTCTGCGCGTTTGCGCGCCAGGCCGCCTCGGCCGATTTGTAATCGGGGAACACGCCGACGAGGTCGAGCGCGTTGAGGTCTTCGAACTCGAGCCCGCGCGGATCCTTGACCCGGCCGCCGAATACGAGGTGCATCTTCTTCTGATCGGTCATGCGGGCGCCTATAGCGCCTCGGCCTCGTGCTGCAAACGCGCGATCGTCTCGGCCATCCACGCTTCGAACTCGGGACCGTCCCAGGCCCGATGGTCGCCGCGGGCATAGGCGAGCGCGTTGCGGTGGTAGAAGGCGGCGTTGAGCCGGTTGGCGAGCCAGTTGTTCTGCGTGCGGATGACCTTAGCGGGCGAGCCCACCACGATCGAGTTCGGCGGCACAACCGTGCCGTCCTTCACATAGGCATGCTGCCCGACGATCGAATTGTCGCCGATCACCGCGCCGCCGTAGATCGTCGCGTTGATCCCGACCAGCACGTTGTTCCCGATCGTACAGCCGTGCAGCGTCGCGTGGTGCGTGATCGAGCAATGTTCGCCGACCACGACCGGCCGGCCCGGGTCGGTGTGGATCATCACGAAGTCCTGGATGTTCGAATGCGCGCCGATCTCGACGTGCGCCGCCTCGGAGCGAATGACCGCGTTGCACCAGATCGAGCTGCCTTCGTGCATCGTCACCCGCCCGTGGACGAGCGCGCTGGGATGCACGAAGGCCGCTCGATCGAGGTCGACCATGCGCGTCGGTCAGGCCTTGGCGGCGTCGCGCATGAACTGAACCAGCGCGTCGAAGCCCTTGCGCTGGATGTAGGAATTGAAGTCCTCGCGCTGCGTGAGCGTGAGGTTGACGCCCGCGACCGTCAGGTTCTGCACCTGGAACTTGCCGTTGGCCCCCTTGCTCACCGTCCACACCGAGTCGATCGGCTGGCCGCCGTTCGCGAGCGTGATCCGCGAGAAGACGTCGATGTCGCCGCGCGCTCCGCGCGGAACGGTGCGCACGACCTTAAGGTCGCTGTTGGCGTACTCGTACAGGCGGTCGGCGTAGGTGCCGACCACCCAATCGGGGAAGGCCGCCATGTAGGCCTGATATTGCGCCGGCGTGATCGTCGTGCGGTTCCGGCCGAGCAGGCGGTTGCCGATCTCGTTGACCGCGAAATTCTCGCGCAGCATCGTGCGGAACTTAGCGCGCGCCTGCGACCGCGTCACCGATTTGTCGCGCAGGATGGCGAACGCCTGGTCGGCGAGCCCGTCGATGAACACGCCGGCGGCCTTCGCGTCCTGACCGGTGGCCGGGCGCGCGGCGGGCGCCGCCTGCGCGAAGGTCGGCGCGGCCGGCGCGGCAATGAGCGCGAGCGCGACCAGCGGCTGAAGGATCTTACGCATACTCTCTCCTGTCGAAATTGGGGCCGCGGATCAGCGCGGCTTCTTGAGGTAGGCGACGACGGCCGCGCGCTCGGCCGGATTCTTGAGACCGACGAACGCCATGTTGGTTCCGGGCACCGCTTTGCGCGGATTCTCGAGATAGGCGCCGAGGTTCGCCTCGGTCCATGGCTTACCGTAGGCCTTCATCGCCTTGGAATAGCGCGTGAATTTGGGGTGCGCTCCGGCCTTCCGGCCGACGATGCCGGCCAGGCTCGGCCCCATGCGGACCTGCTCGCCCGGCTTGCCCGGATCCCAATGGCAGACCGCGCAGCGGGTCGTGAACAGCTTTTTGCCGTCCGCCGCCTGGGCCACCGCCGGCACGCCGGAACCCAGCGCGGCCAGCGCGACCGCGAAAGCCATCAACGTCTTCATGAGCAAGTCGTCTCCCGCCCGTTACGATCGGACACATAGCCGTCCGACGCCGCGTTCGCCATATCCTCGTGAACATAGCGCCGATCACCTGAACCCGGCCTGACGCGCGAAAGCCCGCGGCGCGCGCCGCGGGCTTCCGTTATCGCAGCCGTGCCGGCGCTCAGACGTTCATCGCGCCCGGCGTGGTATCGGAACCGCGTCCGGCCTTGGACTTGGCCTCGCTGGCGGCCGCCTGGCCGGCGGTGCGGGCGACTTCCTTCGCCTGCTGGCCGATGTCGGCGAGCTTCGCCTTCGCCGCATCCGGGTTGACGCCCATCTCGTCGAGCCGCTGGCGCGCCGTCTCGGTGGCCGCGCGCGCCGCCGATCGGGCGGCGTCGGCGAGGCGGTCGCGCGTCTCGCCGAGCAGCTGGTTTTCGCGCTGCGTGCGCGGCAGCAGCAGCCCGAGCAGCGCGCCGGCCGCTACGCCCGCGAGGACGCCGGTCAGCGGGTTCTGCTCGTAGCTGCCCGCGGCGTAGCGACGGGCGTCGCCGGCCCGGACGCGCGCGCGGCTCGCGTAATCCGACGTGCGCTCGCGCGCCGACTGCCATTTGCCCGACGTGAAGTCGCGCACCGAGCCGGCGCGGTCCGACACCGCCGAGCGGGCGCTGCTGGCCCGTTCTCGCACGCGGCCGAAGCCGCGGCGGATCGCACCCGGTTGACCGTCGGTGTCGTCCGCGGTCGCGTCGTAGCCGTCGTTCATGTCGTCGCCTCCGTACACATCGTCATACGCATCGTAGGAATAATCGTCCCGATTGGCCCAACGGCTCCGCGCGACCAGCAGCAGTCCCAGCGAGACGCCCGCGAGCCCGAGGCCCACCGGGTGCTCGCGCGCCAGCTGGCGCGCACCGTCCAGCAGGTCGGCGCCGCGGTCCTGCAGCGAGCCGACCGCGCCGTTGACCATGTTGCGCGGATTGAGCCGCTGCTGGAGGTCGTCGACCGTCGAGGCGATGCGTTCCCGCGTCTGCTCGGCGTCGCTCTCGTAGAGCGACGTCTTCATCTCGTTTTCGTCCATCAGCTATTTCCCTTCAGTGCCTGCGCGTCCTGCTTCACCGACGCGACGGTGCGCGTGGGGGCGAGGCTCACGGCGCTCAGCTTGTTCTTGCCGGACAGGATCAGCGCGACGCCGGCGCCGCCGACGACGACGGCCACGATGAAGGCGGCCCAGCCGGGCCCGACCGCGTCGGCGAGCCAGCCCACCAGCGCCCCGAGGAGCGTCAGGAAGGCGCCGAACATGAGGACGGCGCCGACGGCGATGAACATGACTGGCGTCTTGGCGCGCGACACGTTCTGACCGATCTCGGCCTGAGCGAGCTTGATCTCGGTCCGGATGAGCTGGCCGGTGTCGGCCAGCAGGCTGCGGATCAGCTCGCCGATCGACGGCTCGGCGGCGTCGGGCGGGCGTTGGTGAGTTCGGGCGTCCACGGCCGCCTCCTTTTACGCGTTGTAGCGCGGTTGGGTGTCGACGCCGCGGGTCGTCGTCATCGACGGCATGTCGTCATCGTCGTCGAGCGCGTAGGCGCTCGTCGACGTGCCCGCCGTCGGCGACGAGGTCGCCTTGAGGAACCGAGAGAGCGCGAAGCCGATCGCGACGGCGGCGCCGATCGCGACCGCCGGGTTCCGGCGGGCGAACTGGGTCGCGTCCTCGACGATTTCGTCGACGCTCTTGTCGCGCAGGCTTGCGGAGAAGCTGTCGAGCGCGTCGGCGGCGCGGTGGATGTACTTGGCGATCTCCGGGTTGACCTGCTGCTCGAGGTTGCCGGCCGTCTGATGGACCACCTGCGCCAAGCCGTCGATCGTCTCGGTCGCGCGGGTCTTGCCCTGCTCGGCCGCCGTCCGGGCGCGATCGGTCGCCTGTCCCCGAAGCTTCGTCGCCTGGTCCTTCACCGCCGAAAGACGGCCCTCGCCGCCGCTCGCGCCGTTCGAGCCCATCGAACCGGTCGAGGCCAGGGCGCCGCCCTGCGTCCCGGCAGAAGACTCGCTGACGTCGGGGGCGAGGCGGGTGCTGGCGTCGTTGATCCCGATGCCGCCCGCCGTCGGATCCGCGGCGACGTTCGACGCGCCCATCGCCGGGGTCGACGGCTCCATTCCGCCGGCGCTGCCTATGCCCATGCCGCCCGTGCTGCCCATGCCGTTGTTGGTGCCGTTCGTGCCGTTCTGGCCCTGATCGTCTGCCGGGGTCATACGTCATCCTTTCGCGGGAGTTGTGTAGATTTCGCGGCCAACCAACGTGACAGCCCCGCCACGGTTCCGGCCACGTAGCCGGAACAAAGCCGTAATCAGCGCAACGAACGATGAAGCGCGGCCGCCCTTTCGCCGGCGTTGCGGCGGACGGGTCGACTGGCTAGAAGCGCGCCCATCCTACCTCAGCGCAGCAGGAGAATCCAATGACCGCGATCGTCGACGTTCACGCCCGCCAGATCCTCGACAGCCGCGGCAACCCGACGGTCGAGGTCGACGTGCTGCTCGAAGACGGTAGCTTCGGCCGCGCCGCGGTTCCCTCCGGCGCCTCGACCGGCGCCCACGAGGCGGTGGAGAAGCGCGACGGCGACAAGTCGCGCTACCTCGGCAAGGGCGTGACGCAGGCCGTGGCCGCCGTGAACGGCGAGATCGCCGACGCGATCACCGGGCTGGACGCGGAGGACCAGGTCGAGCTCGACGGCATGCTGATCCGGCTCGACGGCACCCCCAACAAGAGCCGACTCGGCGCGAACGCCATCCTCGGCGTCAGCCTGGCGGCGGCCAAGGCGGCGGCGGACGCGCGCGGGCTGCCGCTCTACCGCTACGTCGGCGGCGTCTCGGCGAGCGTCCTGCCCGTGCCGATGATGAACATCCTCAACGGCGGCGCCCACGCCGACAATCCGATCGACTTCCAGGAGTTCATGATCATGCCGGTCGGCGCGGACACGCTCGCCGATGCGGTCCGCGTGGGGGCGGAGATCTTCCATACGCTCAAGAAGGCGCTGCACGACAAAGGCCTGGCGACCGCGGTTGGCGACGAGGGCGGCTTCGCGCCGAACCTCGCGAGCGCGCCCGAAGCGCTCGACTTCATCATGGCGAGCGTCGAGAAGGCGGGCTACCGCCCCGGCGACGACGTCGTGCTCGCGCTCGACTGCGCCGCGACCGAGTTCTTCAAGGACGGCAAGTACGTGCTCGAGGGCGAGGGGCGGAGCCTCGCGCCCGCCGAGATGGCGGCGTACCTCGCCGAGCTCTGCGACCGCTACCCGATCGTCTCGATCGAGGACGGCATGTCGGAGGACGACTTCGACGGCTGGAAAGCGCTCACCGACCGTTTGGGCGCGAAGGTGCAGCTCGTCGGCGACGATCTCTTCGTCACCAACCCTGCCCGGCTCCGCGACGGCATCGCGCGCGGGCTGGCCAATTCGATCCTCGTGAAGGTCAACCAGATCGGGACGCTCACCGAGACGCTCGAGGCGGTCGAGACCGCGCATCGCGCGCGCTACACCTCGGTGATGTCGCACCGTTCGGGCGAGACCGAGGACGCGACGATCGCCGATCTCGCGGTCGCGACCAACTGCGGGCAGATCAAGACCGGCTCGCTCGCCCGTTCGGACCGGCTGGCCAAGTACAACCAGCTCATCCGGATCGAGGAGGGCCTCGGCGACGCGGCACGCTACGCCGGCCGGAGCGTGCTCCGCTGACGATTTGTTGCGTTTCGGCGAAATCGGCTTGAGTTCAAGGCGCAAGCGTGATTCAGTGACGCCATGAACGAGCGGGCGGGGCTGATCGATCTGGCGCGCGGGGCGGTCGTCCCCGCGGCGTGCATCCTGTTGACCGGCTATTTCGCGTTCCACGCGCTCGCCGGCCGCAGCGGGGTGTTCGCGCTCGGCGAGTACAAGGCGCAGCAGGTCGAGCTCGCTGCGCAGGCGAAGCAGGTCGCCGACCGCAAGGCGTTGCTCGAGCGCAAGATCGAGCTCCTCGACCCGCGCAAGGTCGATCCGGACTTCGCCGACGAGCTCGTGCGGGGCAACCTCGGGGTCGTCCGTCCGGACGAAGTCGTGGTGAAGCTGCCGAAAGCCGGTTGAATTGAACGGGCGTCGGCTCGTATAGCGACGCCCTGTTCAATCACGAAGAGGCCTTTCCCCCGTGGCCAAATCGCCTGCGCGCGCGCCAGCGCCGTCCGAACCGCCCACCCCGAATCGCGAGCGTCCCGCCCAACCGGAGCGGTACAAGGCCTCCGCGGACGAGCTCACCGAGTTTTACCGCCAGATGCTGCTGATCCGCCGCTTCGAGGAGAAGGCCGGCCAACTGTACGGCCTCGGCCTGATCGGCGGTTTCTGCCACCTCTACATCGGCCAGGAGGCGGTCGCCGTCGGCTTGCAGTCGGCGCTCGAGATCGGTCGCGACAGCGTCATCACCGGTTACCGCGACCACGGCCACATGCTCGCCTACGGCATCGACCCGAAGGTGATCATGGCGGAGCTGACGGGCCGCGCCGCCGGCATCTCGAAGGGCAAGGGCGGCTCGATGCACATGTTCAGCGTCGAGCACGGCTTCTACGGCGGCCACGGCATCGTCGGCGCGCAGGTGTCGCTCGGCGCGGGCCTGGGCTTCGCGCACAAGTACAAGGACGACGGCGGAATCTGCCTGGCTTATTTCGGCGACGGCGCGGCCAACCAGGGCCAGGTCTACGAGAGCTTCAACATGGCCGAGCTGTGGAAGCTGCCGGTCGTGTTCGTCATCGAGAACAACCAGTACGCGATGGGCACGAGCGTCAACCGCGCCTCTGCCGAGGACCAGCTCTACCGCCGCGGCGAGAGCTTCCGCATCCCGGGCCTCCAGGTCGACGGGATGGACGTGCTCCAGGTCCGCGGCGCGGCCGAGACGGCGATCGAGTGGGCGCGCTCGGGCAAGGGGCCGGTGCTCCTCGAGATGAAGACCTATCGCTACCGCGGCCACTCCATGTCCGACCCGGCCAAGTACCGGTCGCGCGAGGAAGTGCAGGAGATGCGCGAGAAGTCCGACCCCATCGAGCGCGCCAAGCGCGACCTCGCCGAGCTGGGCGTCGGCGAGGACAAGCTCAAGCAGATCGAGAAGGACATCCGCGGCATCGTCAACGAGGCGGCCGACTTCGCCGAGCAGAGCCCCGAACCGCCGCTCGACGACCTCCATACCGACGTTCTGGTGGGGACCTACTGATGGCGATCGAGATCAAGCTGCCCGCCATGTCCCCGACGATGGAGGAAGGCACGCTCGCCAAGTGGCTGGTCGAGGAGGGCGCGGCGGTGAAGCCGGGCGACGTCCTCGCGGAGATCGAGACCGACAAGGCGACGATGGAGCTCGAGGCGGACCAGGGCGGCACGGTGGCGAAGATCCTGGTGCCCGGCGGCTCGGACAACGTGAAGGTCGGCACGCTCATCGCGGTCATCGCCGAAGAGGGCGAGGACGCCGCGGCGGCCGCCACGACGACGGGTGCCACGAGCGCCGCGACGCAGGGTCCGCCTCCTGTCGAGAAGACCGAGGCGCAACCCTACGCGCCGGCGTCGACCGGCGAGCCGGTGCCGACGTCGGTGGGCGAAGAGGCCGCGTCGCGGCAGGCCAACAGCAACTTCCACGCCAAGGACGAGACGCGTCCCGAAAGCCTGAGGGTCGAGCCCGAGGTGCCGGCCGGCACCGAGACGGTGCGCCAGACCGTCCGCGAAGCGCTGCGCGACGCCATGGCCGAAGAGATGCGCTCCGACGAGCGCGTGTTCGTGATGGGCGAGGAGGTCGCCGAGTACCAGGGCGCCTACAAGGTGACTCAGGGGCTTCTCGACGAGTTCGGCCCGAAGCGCGTCATCGACACGCCGATCACCGAGTACGGCTTCGCGGGCGTCGGCACCGGCGCGGCGATGGGCGGACTGCGCCCCATCATCGAGTTCATGACCTTCAACTTCGCGATGCAGGCGATCGACCACATCGTGAACTCGGCGGCCAAGACGAACTACATGTCGGGCGGGCAGATGCGCTGCCCGATCGTGTTCCGCGGCCCGAACGGCGCGGCCGCGCGCGTCGCCGCCCAGCACAGCCAGAACTACGCCCCGTGGTACGCGAGTGTGCCCGGCCTCGTCGTCATCGCGCCCTACAGCGCCGCCGACGCCAAGGGCCTGCTCAAGGCCGCGATCCGGTCGCCCGATCCGGTGGTGTTCTTGGAGAACGAGCTACTCTACGGCCAGACCTTCGACGTGCCGAAGCTCGACGACTATGTGCTCCCGATCGGCAAGGCGAAGGTAGTCCGTGAAGGAAGCGACGTAACCCTCGTCAGCTATTCGATTTCGGTCGGGGTCGCGCTCGACGCGGCGACCAGGCTCGCCGCAGAGGGCATCGAGGCCGAGGTCATCGATCTTCGCACGTTGCGCCCGCTCGATCGCGGCACCGTGCTCGCCAGCCTCAAGAAGACCAACCGGATGGTGGTCGTCGAGGAGGGCTGGCCGACCTGCTCGATCGCGTCCGAGATCATCGCGATCGCCATGGAGGACGGCTTCGACGACCTCGACGCGCCGGTGCAGCGGGTCACCAACGTCGACGTGCCGCTGCCCTACGCCGCCAACCTCGAGAAGGCGGCGCTCATCAAGGTCGACGACGTCGTCGCGGCCGCCAAGTGCGTCTGCTACCGGGGGTAAAGAGCCATGGCCATCGACATCACCATGCCCGCCTTGTCGCCCACCATGGAGACCGGCACGCTCGCCAAGTGGCTGGTCAAGGAAGGCGACGCGATCAAGCCGGGCGACGTCATTGCGGAGATCGAGACGGACAAGGCGACGATGGAGGTCGAGGCGGTCGACGAGGGCGTCGTCGCCAAGCTCCTGGTGGCCGAGGGCACCGACGAGGTGCCGGTCGGGCAGGTGATCGCCGTGCTCGCCGAAGAGGGGGAGGACGCGAGCGCGGTGACGGGCGGCGGCGACCGGGCGCAAGCCGCACCCGAGCGCGCCGCGCCGGCGCAGCCGCAGCCGGCGCCCCCCGAGCCCGAAGCGGGGGAGACCGGCGCCGCGCCGACGCCCTCGCCCGAGGTGAAGGGCTACGGAGCGCTCCCCGCGCAGGACCAGCAGCTCGCGAACGATCGGCCGCCGGCCGCGCCGGCGTCGCAGCCGCTGGCGAGCCCCCCGTCGCCGTCCGGGAACGACCGCGTCAAGGCGTCGCCGCTCGCGCGCCGGCTGGCGCAGGCCAAGGGCATCGACCTCGCGGCGATCCAGGGCTCCGGCCCCAACGGCCGCATCGTCAAGGCGGACCTCGACAACGCACAGCCGGGCGCCGCGCGACCGCTTGCCGCCGCCCCGGCTCCGCAGCCGCAGACGGCCGCTCCGGCCGCGGTTCCGACGCCGGCACCGGTCCACGGCGCGCCCGAGGGCGTGCCGATGGAGGCGGTGAAGCTGTCGAATATGCGCCGCACGATCGCGCGCCGACTGACGGAATCGAAGCAGACGGTGCCGCACTTCTACCTCACGGTCGACGTGCGCCTCGACCCGCTTCTCAAGCTGCGCTCGGAGCTGAATGCCGCGCTGCCGGAGAACAAGAAGCTTTCGGTCAACGACCTCGTCATCAAGGCGCTGGCGCTGGCGCTCACCGAGGTGCCCGACGCCAACGTGCAGTTCGCGGGCGACCAGCTCTTCAAGTTCAAGCGTGCGGACGTCTCGGTGGCGGTCGCGATCCCGGGCGGGCTGATCACGCCGGTCATCCGCGAGGCCGACACCAAGCGGCTCAGCCAGATCGCGGTCGAGATGAAGGACCTCGCGGCGCGCGCCCGCGACGGCAAGCTCGCGCCGCAAGAATACGCCGGCGGCACCGCGTCGCTGTCGAACCTCGGCATGTTCGGCATCAAGCAGTTCGACGCGGTCATAAACCCGCCGCAGGCGCTCATCCTCGCCATCGGCGCGGGCGAGAAGCGGCCGTACGTCGTGAACGACGCGCTCGCGATCGCGACCGTGATGTCGGCCACCGGCAGCTTCGACCACCGCGCGATCGACGGCGCCGTCGGCGCGGAGTTCATGGCCGCCTTCAAGCGGCTCGTCGAAAACCCGCTCGCCATGCTGGCGTGAGGAGCCGGTGATGGCTGATCAATTCGATCTCGTCGTCCTCGGCTCGGGTCCCGGCGGCTATGTCGCGGCGATCCGCGCCGCGCAGCTCGGCATGAAGGTCGCGATCGTCGAGCGCGATCGGCTGGGCGGCATATGCCTCAACTGGGGCTGCATCCCGACCAAGGCGCTGCTCCGCACCTCCGAGGTGTACCACTACCTGACCCACGCGGACGCCTACGGGCTGACCGCCGAGAAGCCGGGCTTCGACCTCGCCAAGGTCGTCGAGCGGTCGCGCAAGGTCGCGGCGCAGCTCAACGGCGGCGTCAAAGGGTTGATGAAGAAGAACAAGGTGGCGGTCGTCGAAGGCGAGGGACGCCTCACGGGCAAGACCCAGGTCGCCGTGAAGACCGCGCAGGGAGAGCGGGTCTTAGACGCCAAGAACGTCATCGTGGCCACCGGAGCCCGCGCTCGCGAGCTGCCGCACCTCAAGGCCGACGGGCAGCGCGTCTGGACCTACCGCCACGCCATGGTGCCGCCCGAGATGCCGACCCGGTTGCTGGTGATCGGCTCGGGCGCGATCGGCATCGAGTTCGCCAGCTTCTACAGCGACATGGGCGCGAAGGTGACGGTGGTCGAGATGCTCGACCGCATCGTCCCGGTCGAGGACGTCGAGGTGTCGGCGTTTATGCAGAAGCAGCTCGCCAAGCAGGGGATGACCATCCTCACCCAGTCGGCGGTCGAAAAGATCGAGGTCGGTGCCGACGGCGTGAAGGCGACGATCAAGGGCGCGGACGGCAAGACCGCGACCGACGACTTCAGCCACGTCATCGTCGCGATCGGCATCGTGCCCAACACGGAGAACCTCGGCCTCGAGGCGCTCGGCGTGAAGATGGACCGCGGCCACATCGTCACCGACGCCTACGGGCGCACCGGCGTCGACGGGCTTTGGGCGATCGGCGACGTGACCGGGCCGCCCTGGCTCGCGCACAAGGCGAGCCACGAGGGCGTCGTCGCGGTCGAGGCGATGGCGGGCGCGAGGGGCGTCCACCCGATCGACAAGGCGAACATCCCCGGATGCACCTATTCGCGTCCGCAGATCGCGAGCGTCGGCTACACCGAGGCGGCGGCGGTGAAGGCGGGCCGAAAGGTGAAGGTCGGCAAGTTCCCCTTCGTTGGCAACGGCAAGGCCATCGCGCTCGGCGAGGCGGAAGGCTTCGTCAAGACCGTGTTCGACGCCGAGACCGGGGAGCTGCTGGGTGCGCACATGGTCGGCGCGGAGGTGACCGAGCTGATCCAGGGCTACGCGGTGGCGCGCACGCTCGAGACCACCGAGGCCGAGCTCATGCACACCGTCTTCCCGCATCCGACGCTCAGCGAGATGATGCACGAGAGCGTGCTCGACGCCTACGGGCGCGCGCTGCACTACTGAGGAGACGACGGGCAGGATCGCGTTGTCCGGGTCGGCGACGCGGTTTCCGCCAAGTACGTCATCCTGACGAACGTCAGGATCTCCGTCAGAACGTGGCGCCCAGCACAGTGCAGCGCACCCGTCACCGCGAGTCACATCCTGTAGTAGCTCCTGACGTCCGTTAGGATGACGGGGGTTGGACGGAGGAACGACGGCTGCCCGATGGCAGGGACAACCGTGCGTGACGTGTCGCACGAGGCGACCGAAGCGCGCCGCCGGGCGGCTACGCTTCCCAGTCGAGCTGGACCGGCTCGAACTTGTCGGTCTCCGGGCTCAGCACGTGCAGAATGCCCTCGGCGATGCCGAAGTAGGCGCCTTGGAGCTTCAGCCGGCCCGCAGCTTCCCGTTCGGCGACGAACGGGAAGCTGCGCAAGTTGGCGAGGCTGAGGCGGATCGCCGCCTGCTCGAGCGCGCGGTTGGCGTCGATGTCGGGGCTGATCGCGGCGGCCGCGCGCACCTGATCGCGCGCCGGACGAATCATCGACATCCACCGCCCGATGAACCGTCCTTCGCCGACCTCGGCATCGTCGAACTGTCCGGAAAGCGAGGCCTGGATGCCGCCGCAGCGGCCGTGTCCGAGCACCACGACATGATGCACCTCGAGCTGCGTCACGGCGTACTCGATCGCGGCCGACGCGCCTTGCATCCCGCCGCTGGTCTCGTAGGGCGGGACCAGGTTGGCCACGTTGCGCACCACGAACATCTGGCCGGGCTCGGCGTCGAAGATCACCGTCGGGTCGACCCGGCTGTCGCAGCAGGCGATCACCATCACCTTCGGCGACTGGCCCTGGTTGGCGAGCGCGTCGTAGCGCTGGCGCTGAGTGGCGTAGGGTCCGGTGCGGAAGCGGCGATAGCCGTCGAGGAGGGCGCGGAATTCGGGCATGGCGTCCGGGTAACGGAGGCCGGCCGGACTCGCAAGTTGGCAGCGGGCCCGCGCGTCGCTATCTAGCGCGCATGTCCAACACCGCCCTCACGCCGCGCGTCCGCAAGCCCGACTGGCTGCGCGTCCGCGCCCCGACCAGCACCGGCTTCGCCGAGACGAAGAAGCTGATGCGGCGGTTGAACCTCAACACGGTGTGCGAGGAAGCGGCCTGCCCCAACATCGGCGAGTGCTGGACGCAGAAGCACGCGACGGTGATGATCCTCGGCGACACCTGCACGCGGGCCTGCGCCTTCTGCAACGTCAAGACCGGCATGCCGCGCGCGGTCGACCTCCTCGAGCCGGTTCACGTCGCCGAGGCGGCGGGCGAGCTCGGGCTCGAGCACATCGTGATCACCAGCGTGGACCGCGACGACCTGCCGGACGGCGGCGCGAGCCAGTTCGTTAAGGTGATCCGCGAGTTGCGCGCCCGGGCGCCCAGGACGACGATCGAGATCCTGACGCCCGACTTCCGCAACAAGGCGGAGGCCGCGGTCCGCGCCATCGTCGAGGCGCGCCCGGACGTCTACAACCACAACCTCGAGACGGTCCCGAGGCTCTATCCCACCATCCGCCCGGGCGCGCGCTACTATCACTCGCTGCGTCTTCTCGAGACGGTGAAGAAGCTCGACCCGACGGTTTTCACCAAGTCGGGCCTGATGGTGGGCCTGGGCGAGCAGCGGCTCGAGATCCATCAGGTGATGGACGACATGCGCTCGGCGGACGTCGATTTCCTGACGATCGGCCAGTACCTGCAGCCGACGCCGCGCCACGCGAAGGTCGAGGAGTTCGTGACCCCGGACACCTTCCGCGCCTACGCCTCCATCGCCAAGGCCAAGGGTTTCCTGCTCGTCGCGTCGAGCCCGCTCACCCGCTCGAGCTACCACGCCGGCGCGGACTTCGAACGGTTGAAGGCGGCGAGGCTGGCGAAGGCCGCCTGACGTGCCGCGCCACGCCGAAACGCGGACGCTGCCCTACACGCCCGAGCAGATGTTCGACCTCGTGGCGGACGTGGCGCGATATCCGCAGTTCCTGCCCTGGGTGATCGGAACGCGCCTCAGGTCCAAGAGCGACACCGCGCTCGTGGCGGACCTCGTCGTCGGGTTCAAGATGCTGCGCGAGACCTTCACGTCGAAGGTGACGCTCGACCGACCGCGACACATCCACGTCGACTATCTCGACGGGCCGCTCAAGTACCTCCGCAACGACTGGCGGTTCGAGCCGGCGCCCGACGGCGGCTGCCTGATCCACTTCAAGGTCGAGTTCGAGTTTCGTTCGCGCATGTTCGAGGCGCTCGCGGGCGCGGTGTTCGGCGAGGCGCTTCGGCGCATGATCGGCGCGTTCGAGAAGCGCGCCGCCGAACTCTATGGGACGGGCATCAGCAGCTCGAGCGCGCACCGCACCGCCTGAAGCCGTATCTCGCCGCGGCCGAGGTCGCCGAAGTCTTTCTGGTCCGCGACGATCTCCTTGGGATCGGCGCCGCGCCGGGCCCGGGCGAACACCACGGTGCCGACCGGCTTCTTGGCGCTGCCCCCGCCGGGGCCGGCGATGCCGGTGATGGCGACCGCGACGTCCGCACCGCTGCGGGCGAGCGCGCCCTGCGCCATCGCCCAGGCGGTGGCGATCGAGACCGCGCCGAACGTGTCGAGGATATCGCTGCTGACGCCGAGCAGCTCCGTCTTCGCTTCGTTCGAATAGGTCACCCAGCCGCGGTCGAACACGTCCGACGAGCCGGCGATCTCAGTGAGCGCGGCGGCGACGAGGCCGCCGGTGCAGGACTCGGCGACCGCGACGCGCTTGCCGCGGGCGCGGTTGGCCCCGATCACCTCGTCGGCGAGCGCCAGGGTCTTGGGATCGAACGTCATCTCAAACCTCGCTCGGTAAGCGCACCGTCGCCGTGGCCTGCGCCGCGATGCCTTCGCCCCGTCCGGTGAAGCCCAAGCCCTCCGTGGTGGTGGCCTTCACGCTCACCGCGTCAACGCGCAGGCCGAGGATTTCGGCCATCCGGATGCGCATGGCGTCGCGGTGCGGTCCGACCTTCGGGCGTTCGGCGATGATCGTGACGTCGACGTGATCGATGCGCCCGCCGCGCGCGGCGACGCGTTCGGCGGCGTGCGCCAGGAAGCGATCGGACGAGGCGCCCTTCCACTCGGGGTCGCTCGGCGGGAAGTGCTGGCCGATGTCGCCGTCGCCGATCGCTCCTAGGATCGCGTCGGTCAGCGCGTGAAGGCCGACGTCGGCGTCCGAATGGCCGACCAGGCCCTGCGCGTGCGGCACCTTGATGCCGCAGAGCCAGACATGGTCGCCCGGCCCGAAGCGGTGCACGTCGAATCCCGATCCCGTGCGCGACGTCATGGCGGCGCCCAGCAGCGCCTCGGCGCGCGCGAAATCACTCGATGTCGTCAGCTTCACGTTCACCTCGTCGCCTTGCACCAGCGCCACGCGCGCGCCCGCCGCGCGGAGCACCGCGGCGTCGTCGGTGGCCTCGGCGCGAGCCGCCCGATGCGCCGCGAGAATGTCGGCATAACGGAAGCCCTGCGGCGTCTGCACGCGGTGCAGACCCTCGCGATCGACCTCGCCCTCGACGTGCGTCGTCCCGCGCCGCAAGCTGTCCGCGACCGGGACGGCCGGGATCGCTCCTGCCTCGGTCTCCAGCGCATCGAGCACGCGGTCGATGACGTCATGACCGACGAACGGCCGCGCCGCGTCGTGGATCAGCACGCGGTCGCAGGCGACGGCTTCGAGCCCGCGGCGGACCGACTCTTGCCGCGTCGCGCCGCCGATCGCCGGCGCCGGGAGCGCGAGCCCGGCCACGGCCTCCTCGTAGAGCTCGCGATCGTCGGCGTGGATCACCACCTGCACCGCGTCGACGCGCGGATGACGCAGGAAGACCTCGACGCTGCGCCGCAGCACCGACTTACCCGCGAGCGTGCGATACTGCTTCGGTAGCCCCTCGCCGGCGCGGTGCCCGCGTCCGGCGGCGACGATCAGCGCAAGGGTGGGGGAGGGTGGCATGTCGGGCGCGTCTTAACGTCCCCGTCGCTTGCCGAACAGACCCGCCGCCGCTAAATCCTACGCCTCATTTTTGAGCAGATCGGTCGCATGCCCAAGCTTTCGCCCATCCAGATCGGCCCGATGCGGATCGACGAACCCGTGATCCTCGCGCCGATGACCGGCGTCACCGACCTGCCGTTCCGTAAGCTCGTCAAGCGCTACGGCTGCGGTCTCACCGTGACCGAGATGATCGCGAGCCAGGCGATGGTGCGGGAGACCCGGCAGTCGCTGCAGAAGTGCGCCTGGGACCCGATCGAGGAGCCGGTGTCGATGCAGCTCGCCGGCTGCGAACCCTCGGTGATGGCGGACGCCGCCAAGCTCAACGAGGATCGCGGCGCGGCGATCATCGACATCAACATGGGCTGCCCGGTCAAGAAGGTGGTGAACGGGGACGCGGGATCGGCGCTGATGCGCGATCTGCCGCTCGCCGCCGCCATCATCGAGGCGACCGTGAAAGCGGTGAAGGTCCCCGTCACGCTCAAGATGCGGATGGGCTGGGACCACAACAGCCTCAATGCGCCCGAACTCGCCCGCATCGCCGAGGACCTCGGCGTGCATCTCATCACCGTCCACGGGCGCACCCGCTGTCAGCTCTACCGCGGCACCGCCGACTGGGCGTTCGTCCGGAACGTCAAGGACGCGGTCAAGCTGCCGGTCGTCGTCAACGGCGACATCTGCACGCCCGAGGATGTCGAAGCCGCGCTCGACCAGTCGGGCGCCGACGCGGTGATGATCGGGCGAGGGGCCTACGGCAAGCCGTGGCTGCTGGCGCAGGTCATGCACTGGCTGCGCACCGGCGAACGCCTAATCGATCCGTCGCTTTCCGATCAGTACGACCTGATCGTCGAGCATTACGACATGATGCTGTCGCACTATGGAATCCAGAACGGCGTCAACCTGATGCGCAAGCATTTGGGCTGGTACACCAAGGGTTTGCCGGGCTCGGCCGAGTTCCGCAATCAGGTAAATCAGCAGGACGATCCGGTTCGGGTCCTCGCGATGCTCGAAGGCTTCTACGCCCCCTGGCGCCTGCGGGCGGCGGCGTGACCGCCCTCGCGCCGGCGGCGACGCTCGCGACGGCCGGCGCGGCCGACATCCTCGCGACGCTGCCGACGCCGGTGGTGGTCCTCAATGCCGAAGACCGCATCGCCTTTGCGAACATGGCCGCCGAAAGCCTGTTCAACACGTCGCAGACGGCGCTCCGCGGCCGCGGCTGGGGCGGCCTGCTCCCGCCCGATAGCCCGCTGCGCGCGCTCATCGGCGAGGCGAGGGCGCTCCCCGGCAACTATGCCGCCTACGATCTCGACCTCAGCCTGATCGGCGGCGCGCGGATCCGCACCGACGTGCTCATCGCGCCGGTGAGCGACGCCTCGGGCTCGCTCAGCCTCAGCTTCCAGACCCGCGCGGTGGCGTCGCTCGTCGATCGCCAGCTCACGCACCAGGGGGCGGCGCGCTCGGCGGTGGCCGTCGCCGCGATGCTCGCGCACGAGATCAAGAACCCGCTGTCGGGAATCCGAGGCGCGGCGCAGCTCCTGGCCCAGACCGCCGACGCCGACGGGGCGGAGCTCACCGACCTGATCTGCGCCGAGGTCGATCGGATCCGCGCTCTCGTAGACCGCATGGAGGATTTCACCGACACGCGGCCGCTGGCGCGCGGACCCGAGAACATCCACGCGATCCTCGGCCATGTGCGGCGCGTCGCCGAGCGGGGCTTCGCGCAGGGGATCGCCATACGCGAGCGCTACGACCCGTCGCTCCCGCCGGTGCACGGGAACCGCGACGCTCTCACGCAGGTCTTCATGAACCTCGTCAAGAACGCCGCCGAGGCGGTCGGCCCGCGATCGGGCTCGATCACGCTCACCACCGCGTACCGCCACGGCCTGCGCGTGGCGGTGCGGGGTTCCGAGCGGCGCGTTTCGGTGCCGCTCGAGGTTTGCGTGATCGACGACGGACCCGGCGCGCCGGTCGAGCTGGCGCAGCATCTGTTCGAGCCGTTCGTGACTTCGAAGCGAACCGGCGGCGGCCTCGGGCTCGCTCTGGTCGCCAAGATCGTCGGCGAACACGGCGGCATCGTCGAATATGATCGCGCCGAGGCACCGCCGCGGACGATCTTCCGGGTGCTCCTGCCGATGGGGAACGCGGAATGACGATACCCGCCACCGTGCTGGTCGCCGACGACGACGCCGCGATCCGGACCGTCGTCCGCCAAGCGCTGGTCCGCGCGGGCCACGAGGTCCGCACGACCGACAGCGTCGCCGGACTGTGGCGGATGGTGGAGGAGGGCCTCGGCGACGTCGTCGTGACCGACGTGGTGCTTCCCGACGCCGACGGGCTGGACGCCGTCCCGCGCATTTTCGCGCGCCGGCCCGACCTGCCCGTCATCGTGATGAGCGCACAGAACACGCTGTCGACCGCGGTGCGCGCGACGCAGAAGGGTGCCTTCGAGTATCTGCCGAAGCCCTTCGATATCAACGAGCTGACGCGCACGGTCGCGAGCGCGCTCGAACAGGCGCGGACGACCCGCTCGCCGGACAAGCCCGACCAGGAGGCGCACGAGCGGCTGCCGCTTCTCGGCCGGTCGCAGGCCATGCAGGAGGTGTACCGCGTCATTGCGCGGGTGGTTCCCACCGACCTCAGCGTTCTCGTCTTCGGCGAGTCCGGCACGGGCAAGGAGCTCGTCGCCCGCGCGCTCCACGATCTCGGGCCGCGCCGGACGGCGCCGTTCGTAGCGGTCAACATGGCGGCGATTCCGCGCGAGCTCATCGAATCGGAACTGTTCGGGCACGAGCGCGGCGCATTCACCGGCGCGCAGGCGCGCACCGCCGGACGGTTCGAGCAGGCGCAGGGCGGCACGCTGTTCCTCGACGAAATCGGCGACATGCCGATCGACGCGCAGACGCGGCTGCTCCGGGTCCTGCAGTCAGGCGAATTCACGACGGTCGGCGGAAGCCGCACGTTGCGCGCCGACGTCCGGATCATCGCCGCGACGAACAAAGACCTGCGCCGCCTCATCGACGCGGGCCAATTCCGCGAAGACCTGTTCTACCGCCTCAACGTCGTGCCCGTGCGGTTGCCGCCGCTGCGCGCCCGCACCGACGACGTCGGGGAGTTGGCGGCGCATTTCCTGTCCCGCGCGCAGGCCGAGGGCCTGCCGGCCAAGCAGCTCGATCCCGGCGCGATCGAACGGCTGCGCGCCCACGGCTGGCCGGGGAACGTGCGCGAGCTCGAGAACCTCATGCGCCGGCTCGCGGCCCTGGTGCGCGAGGACGTGATCACCGCCGCCGCCGTCGACGCCGCGCTGAGCGAGAGCGGGCCGGCGGTCGTCGGCGGCGGGATCGAAGGGCAGGGGCTCGCGGGCGCCGTCGAGGCGCACCTCGCCCGGCATTTCATGATGTTCGGCGACGATCTGCCGCCCGACGGCCTCTACGATCGGATCCTGGCGGAGATCGAGCGACCGCTGCTCACGCTCAGCCTGCTCGCCACCAACGGCAATCAGATCAGGGCCGCCAAGCTCCTGGGGATCAACCGCAACACGCTGCGCAAGAAGCTCACCGATCTCCGCATCGACGCCGCCCAACTCCGGTCGGCGAGGTAGGGAGTCGCAGCGATGCAACAATGTGTTTATCGCATCATGAAAGCCGCGTAGCTTGTCGGCGATGACGTCCTCGCCGCCGCCGACACCCCGAGCCAGCCGCTGGCGCGCGCGGCGGCGGCGCATCAACCGCTGGGTGTCGCGCGTCGACTTCTATCCGCGGCTGGAGATCGGGTTCGCGCTTCTCGCGATCGCGCTCGGCATCGGCGGATACGCTATCCTGACCGGCGAGCGCGCGCCGGCCGAGGGTTTCGAGCCCTGGATGGTGACGCTTCTCCTCGTCGCCATCCTGCTGCCCCTGATGGGGCTGATCGTGCTCATCGCGCGCCGTTTCGCGATCCTCCTGAGCAACCGGCGCGAAGGGCAGGCGGGGGCCCGGCTCCACGTTCGGCTCGTCGCCCTCTTCGCCGCGGTGGCGGCGGTCCCGACGCTCCTCGTCGTGGTCTTCGCCTCGCTGCTGTTCCAGTTCGGCGTCCAGTTCTGGTTCTCCGATCGAGCGCGCACGGTGCTCGACAACGCCGACCAGGTCGCGCAAGCCTATGTCGAGGAGAACAAGCAGCGCATCGTCGGCGACATCCAGCCGATGGCCGGCGACCTCAGGGCCAACGTCGAGCAGTTCGGGCTGCTGAGCGACGACTTCGCCGAGAACCTCGAGCTCCAGGTCCTGTACCGCAACCTCACCGAGGCGGCCGTCTTCACGCCCAACGGGCGCGACTATCTCATCTTCGCGAGCGCGGGGCTCGAGCGGCGTCCGCTCTCGCAGCGCGTGATGCCGTTGGACCTGGAGCGCGCGAGGGCCGGCGAGGCCGTGGTGATCGCCAGCGCCGGCGACCGCGTCGAGGCTCTGATGCGGTTCGATCCGATCTTCGAGCGCTACGTCTACGTCAGCCGCAAGGTCGACCCGCAGGTGCTCAACCAGGTGGCGCGCACCAAGAACGCGCTCACCGAGTACAAGTCGCTGATCGACCGCTCGCGCGGGATGCAGTGGCGGTTCAACCTCATGCTGCTCGTCGTCTCGCTGCTGATCGTGGCGGCCGCCATCTGGTTCGCGCTCTGGCTCGCCAACCGCCTAGTGTCGCCGATCGGCCGCTTGGCGACCGCCGCGGAGCGGGTCGGTGCGGGCGATCTTTCGGCGCGCGTCCCGGTCCGTAGCAGCCCTGACGAGCTCGGCACCCTCGCGCGCGCCTTCAACCGGATGACGACGCAGCTCCAGGCGCAGAAGAACGCGCTGGTGACCGCGAACGAGCAGCTCGACCGCCGGCGCGAGTTCACCGAGGCGGTGCTCGCGGGCGTGTCGGCCGGCGTCCTGTCGATCGGCAACGACGGCGTCGTGCGCCTCGCCAACCAGTCGGCGGCCGAACTCCTCGAGATCGACGCAGCGAAGCTCGCGGGGCGCCCGCTGTCCGAGGCCGTGCCCGAGCTGTCCGACTTGTTGGCCGAAGCGACGACCTACGGCCACGCCCGCGGGCAGGTGCGGATCGCGCGCGGGACCGAAACCCAGACTCTCGCGGTGCAGGTCGCCGCGTCGCCCGGCGGTCTGGTCGTGACATTCGACGACATTACCCAGCAGCTCTCCGACCAGCGTCGCGCCGCCTGGGCGGACGTGGCGCGCCGGATCGCGCACGAGATCAAGAACCCGCTGACGCCGATCCAGCTTTCGGCGGAGCGGCTGCAGCGCAAGTACGGCCGGCACGTCGTCGACGACCCGGAGACCTTCGCCAGCCTGACGGGGACGATCGTCCGCCAAGTCGGCGACCTGCGGCGGATGGTCGACGAATTCTCGTCGTTCGCGCGGATGCCGAAGCCGGTGTTCCGGCCCGAACCGGTGCTCGACGTCACCCGTCAGGCGCTGTTCATGCAGGAAGTCGCGCATCCGGGCATCAGGTTCGACCTGGAAGTGCCGGAAACGCTGCCCGTGCTCGTCTGCGACCGGCGGCAGCTGTCGCAGGCGCTCACCAACCTCCTGAAGAACGCCGCGGAGGCCGTCGCCGCCCGGCAGGAGAAGGAAGAGCTGGAAGGGCGCGTGTCGCTGTCGATGCAGGTCGGGGTCGACACGCTGACCATCAGCATCGTCGACAACGGCATCGGGCTCCCGATCGAGCTGCGCGACCGGCTGACCGAGCCCTACGTGACGACGCGCGCGCGGGGCACCGGTCTCGGGCTCGCGATCGTCAAGAAGATCGTCGAGGAACACGCAGGCACGCTCGACCTCACCGACGCGCCCGGCGGCGGGACGATCGCGAGCATGCGGTTCGACCTTCGGGCGCTCGTCGAGCGCGGCGAAGCGGACGAGCAGATGGCGGCGGCAGAGCCGAAGCGGGGGCAGGGTTAGCATGGCGTTGGACATCTTGATCGTCGACGACGAGGCCGACATCCGCGAGCTCGTGTCGGGCGTGCTGCAGGACGAGGGCTACGACACGCGCGCCGCGGCGAACAGCGACGAAGCGCTTGCGGCGCTGCGCGAACGTCGTCCGTCGCTCCTGATCCTCGACATTTGGCTGCAGGGTTCGCGCATCGACGGCATCGAGCTCCTCGAGCAGGTGAAGGACCGCGACCCGACGCTGCCGGTGATCATCATCTCGGGGCACGGCAACATCGAGACCGCGGTCGCCGCCATCAAGCGCGGCGCCTACGACTTCATCGAGAAGCCCTTCCAGGCCGACCAGCTGCTGCTGGCCGTGCAGCGGGCGACCGAGACCGAGCGTCTGAAGCGCGAAAACGAGGATCTGCGCGTCCGCGCCGGCGTGGACACCGAGCTGAGCGGGTCGTCGCCGGCGATCAATTTTGTTCGCGCCACGATCAAGCGCGTCGCCGCCACCGGCAGCCGGGTGCTGATCACCGGACCCGCGGGTTCCGGCAAGGAGGTCGCCGCCCGGCTGCTCCATCAATGGTCGTCGCGAGCGCAAGCCCCCTTCGTGGTGGTGTCGGCGGCGCGAATGACCCCGGAGCGGGTGGAGGAGGAGCTGTTCGGGCGCGAGGAGTCGGGCGCCGTCATCCGCACCGGCCTGGTCGAGCAGGCGCACGGCGGGACGCTGTTCCTCGACGAGGTGGCCGACATGCCGCTGACCACGCAGGGCAAGATCCTGCGCGTCCTGACCGACCAGGTGTTCCAACGGGTCGGCGGCGGGCACAACGTGCGCGTCGACGTGCGGGTCATCAGCTCCACCGCGCGCGATCTTGCGCAGGAGATCACCGCAGGCCGCTTCCGCGAGGACCTCTACTACCGCCTCAACGTCGTGCCCGTGCGCATCCCGGCGCTCCAGGAACGGCGCGAGGACGTCGCCGAGCTGGTCACCTACTTCCTGGCGCGGTTCGCCTCGGAGCGGCGCCTGCCGACGCCGGCGGTCAGCGACGAGACGGTGGCGGCGCTGCAGGCCTACGATTGGCCCGGCAACGTCCGGCAGCTGCGCAACGTCGTCGAGCGCACGCTCATCCTGACGCCGGTCGACCGTCTGAGCCGCATCGACATCGACATGCTGCCCACCGAGGTCACCAGCGAGCCGGCCAAGCTGTTCCCGAACCAGGCCGCCCGCTCGATCATGGGAACCCCGCTGCGCGAAGCTCGCGAGGCGTTCGAACGCGAGTATCTGCGCGTCCAGATCCGCCGCTTCTCCGGCAACATCTCGCGCACCGCGGCCTTCATCGGGATGGAACGCTCGGCGTTGCACCGCAAGTTGAAGGCGCTTGGTCTCACCGATGGTGCGCGCGACGCCGAAGAAGGGGAGGAAGCAATCGTCTAGGGCGAGCATCGGGCCATTGTCCGGCGGCAAGGGCTCGGCTAGTCGTTACGTAAGCGTATGGTTCCGCCGCGAAACGCCGACGCCGATCTCAACGGCGCGGGCGCAAGCCAGTGAAGTTTGCCAATAACAGAGAGGCCTAAATGGCTGACAAGTCGAACAATCTGCAGGACGTCTTCCTGAACACGGTCCGCAAGGCGAAGACGCCGGTGACCATGTTCTTGGTGAACGGGGTCAAGCTCCAGGGCGTCATCACCTGGTTCGACAACTTTTCGGTTCTGCTTCGGCGGGACGGTCATTCGCAGCTCGTGTACAAGCACGCGATCTCGACTGTGATGCCGGCCAATCCGATCCAGCTTTTCGAGGGGGCACAGGGGGGCGAGGAGGACTGAGCCCTGCCTGACAACCACGTCGAGTCCGAAGACTCTCGCCGCCGGGAGGCGGTCGCCCCCCACGGCGGCTTCGACGCCGCCCGCGGCATCCGAATCGGCACCGCCGCCGTGGTCGTTCTACCGGACGTGGGTCGCGGCGACGGTTCGGGCCGCGACGCCGACGCGAAGCTCGACGAGGCGGTCGGGCTCGCACAGGCGATCGCGTTGCGCGTGGTGCACGGCGAGGTCGTTCGCATCCGCAAGGCGACCCCCGCGACGCTCTTCGGCAAAGGGCAGGTCGAACGCCTGGCGGCCACGGTCGCGGCGCACGAGGCCGAGCTCGTGGTCGTCGACGGTGCGGTCACGCCGATCCAGCAGCGCAACCTCGAGAAGGAGCTCGGCGCCAAGGTCATCGACCGCACCGGCCTGATCCTCGAAATCTTCGGCGAGCGGGCCAGCACTCGCGAAGGTGCGCTCCAGGTCGAGCTGGCGCACCTCAACTATCAGGCCAGCCGGCTGGTGCGGTCGTGGACTCACCTCGAGCGGCAGCGCGGCGGCTTCGGCTTCCTCGGCGGCCCCGGCGAGACCCAGATCGAGACCGACCGGCGCCTGATCCGCGACCGCATCGCGAAGCTGCGGCGCGAGCTCGAGGACGTTCGCCGGACCCGGACCCTCCATCGTCAGCGACGCCAGCGAGCGCCTTATCCGGTCGTAGCTCTCGTGGGCTACACCAACGCGGGCAAGTCGACGCTCTTCAATCGGCTGACCGGGGCCGAGGTCATGGCCGAGGATCTGCTGTTCGCGACGCTCGACCCGACGATGCGCGCAATCGAGCTCCCGGGGTTCGAGAAGGTGATCCTGAGCGACACGGTGGGCTTCGTGTCGGAACTGCCGACGCAGCTCGTCGCCGCGTTCCGCGCGACGCTCGAGGAGGTGCTCGAAGCCGACGTAATCGTGCACGTGCGCGACGTCGCGCACCCCGATAGCCAGGCGCAGCTCGCCGACGTCAAGACGGTCCTGCGCGACCTCGGGGTCATCGAGACCGGGGAGGGGGCGCCGATCATCGAGGCGCTCAACAAGATCGACCTGCTCGATGCCGAAGCGCGCGGAAGGCTCCTCGAACAGACCGCGCGCGACGACGATGCGGTGGCGATCTCCGCGACGACGGGCGAAGGGGTGGACCGCCTGTGCGACGTCGTGAGCGCGACGCTGCAGCGGTCGGCCCGGGTCTACGACTATCGGCTGCAGCCGGAGGAGGGGGCCCGGATCGCCTGGCTCTACGAACACGGGGAGGTCGTCGAGCGGCGTGACGACGACGAAGGCGTGTTCATGCGCGTCCGGCTCGGCGACGACGCCCGGGCGCGGTTCGAGGCCCGCTAAGATCGCTCGGCGTCCTTCGACGCTTGCCAGAGCGCTTCCTTGGCGTCGAGGTCCAGGTCGGCGAAGCCGGAACCGGCGGCCGTCTCCATCGATGCGAAACGGCGCTCGAACTTCGCGTTGGCCTCGCGCAGCGCGGTTTCGGCGTCAACGCCGAGATGGCGGGCGTAGTTGACGACCGCGAATAGCAGGTCGCCGACCTCGCCGGCGCGTTCCTCGGGCCCCGCGGCGGCGACCTCGGCCAACTCCTCGTCGATTTTGGCGCGCGGACCGTCGGTGTCGGGCCAGTCGAATCCGGTGCGGGCGGCGCGCGACTGCAGCTTCTGCGCGCGCATCAGCGCCGGCAGCCCGAGCGCCACGCCTTCGAGGGCGCTGTTGCGCGGCTTCTCGGCCGCCTTCAGCGTCTCCCAGGCGGCGGTTTGCTCCGCGGCGTTCGCGACGTTCTCGTCGCCGAAGACGTGCGGGTGGCGGCGGACCATCTTGTCGGCGATGCCGTCCACGACCTCGGTCAGCGTGAACGCACCGGCCTCGGCGGCCATCTGCGAATGGTAGACGACCTGGAGAAGAAGATCGCCGAGCTCCTCCCGGAGATCGCCCATGTCGCCGCGCCCGACGGCGTCCGCCACCTCGTAGGCTTCTTCGATCGTGTAGGGTGCGATCGTCTCGAACGTCTGCTCGATGTCCCACGGGCAGCCGCCGTTCGGGTCTCGGAGCTTAGCCATGACAGCCGCAAGGCGGCCGAGCGCGGTGGAGGGGGATTTGCTTCGGGTCACGTTAACCTTGCCACGATGACGGCATCCAGTACGATAATATATATTATGTTAAATCTGATTTGACCGCGGGGGTGCGATCACCGCCGACGACCGGTGTTATCTCGATGATCAGCACCGCACCGAACCAGATTGCCAACATGACGTAGAGTCGATCGATCTGCGACCGCGTGACGTTCGCGAGATCGGTGACCGCCCGGTCGTAACTTAGCGCCAGCAGGATCAAGAACGTCGCGATGAGGTAAAGCGCGTAGAACCGGTTGCGCGCGCGACCGATGGCCTGGAGCGCCATCACGACACCGACGAGCGAGCAGACGAAGATCGCGTACTGGATCAGCGGCAGCGTTTCGAGCGTGCCGAGATGCGCACCCAGCAAGGCGCCGAAGAACAGGCTCAGGCCGTTGCGGTAGGCCTCCCGCTCCGCCTTGGTCTGCTTCATCCAGTCCCAGCGCATGCATTCCCCCTTAAGGTCGCATGATCAACGTTTCGCCCTCGACCCGCCAGGCGCTCAAGGTGCGCAGGAATGACATGCCCAACAGATTGGTGTCGAGCGCGCCCTCGGTCACGTCCACCGTGACGCCGCTCCGGACGATCGGGCCGATCTCCAGCGTGCCGACGCGGACGCTGGCGCCGCGCACGGGACCGTTCGCCGTCCGCGCGACGCGGTCGAACGTCAGCCGGGCCGGGTCGACGCCGACCCGCCGCGCGGCCTCGCGGGTCAGCACGATCCCCGTCGCCCCGGTGTCGATGAGGAACAGCACGGGTTCGCCGTCGATCGCGCCGCGGACCCAGAAGTGACCGTCGCTGCGCGCGCGAAGGCGGAACTCGCCACTCTCCGTCGTACCGCGCGCCGGATCGACCTCCGCCACGGTCCGCGAAAAGACCGTGCTCACCTCATCGCGGTAGGCCGCGAAGACGAGGATCACGGCGAAGATCGCGATCCAGGCAGCCGCCATCTTTGCGAGACGTCCGATGCCCGCGCCGCGCAGCGACAGCGAGCCCGCCAGGACGACGATCAGCAGGATCGCGAGGTAAAGCGCGTTTGCCTTGTCGATGCCGTCCAGCCCCTCGAACATGGCCTCAGAGATCCATTATGAGCATGTCGTAGCCGGGCTCCACTCCCGGCGGGAGTTCGCGGACCAGCCTGGCGTAATCCATCGAGTTGTCCATGTGCGTCAGCACCGCGCGCTTGGGCCGGAAGCGCTCGATCCAGCCGAGCGTCCGGTCGAGATGCGCGTGGGTCGGGTGCGGCCGGTGGCGGAGGGCGTCGACGATCCAGAGGTCGAGGCCTTCGAGCGCCCTCTCCGCTTCCGGCGTCAGCTCGTTGACATCGGTGGAATAGGCGACCGCGCGGCCCGCCGCCTCGAAGCGGTAGCCGACCGACTTGATGTTGCCGTGGATCTGCGGAAACCAAGCGACGGAGAGGCCGCGAAAATCGAGCCTGTCGGGCATCGGGTGCGCGACGCAGGTCGGCGGGTAGCCGTCGTTGCCGTCGAAGACATAGTCGAAGCGACGGGCGAGCACGCGCCAGGTTGCCGGATGCGCGTAGCAATCGACGGGTCGGCGCATCGCGTGGAACAGTTGGCGCACGTCGTCGATGCCGTGGGTGTGGTCCGCGTGGTCGTGCGTGAACAGGATGGCGTCGACGCGGTCGACGTCTGCGGACAGCATCTGTTCGCGAAAATCCGGGCCGGTGTCCACGAGCAGGCGGATGTCGTCCTGCTCGACGAGGATCGAGACCCGACGGCGGCGGTTCCGGGGCTCGGTCGGATCGCAGGCGCCCCAGTCGTTGCCGATGCGCGGCACGCCGCTCGACGTGCCGCTGCCCAGCATCGTCACGCGCACGATCGTGCCGCCTTCCCGAACAAGACGAAGAAGTTGTCCGCGGTCGTTCGCACCAATTCGTCGATCCCGACGCCGCGCAGCTCGGCGACGAAGCGCGCGGTGTGCGCCACGAAGGCGGGTTCGCAGGTCTTGCCGCGGACCGGCACCGGCGCGAGGAACGGCGCGTCCGTTTCGATAAGCAGGCGATCGTCGGGGATGAGCTTCGCCGTTTCCTGGAGGTCCCGCGCGTTCTTGAACGTCACGATCCCGGACAGCGAGATATAGAAGCCGAGATCGAGCGCCGCCTCGGCGAAGCTCCGGCTCGCGGTGAAGCAGTGGATCACGCCGGGGAAGGCCCCCTTCCCCATCTCGTCGCGCAGGATCGCGGCGGTGTCCGCCTCCGCGTCGCGGGTGTGCACGATGAGCGGCAGGCCGGTCTCGCGCGCCGCCGCGACATGGCTCCTGAACGATCGCTGCTGCTGCGCGCGGTCCGAGTGATCGTAGTAATAGTCGAGCCCGGTCTCCCCGATCCCGATCACCTTCGGGTGCGCGGCCACCTCGACGAGCGCGGTCGTGTCGACGCCGGCGTGCGCGTCCGCCTCGTGCGGATGGATCCCGACGGTGGCCCAGACGTCCGGCTCGCGCTCCGCGATGGCGATGACCTCGGGCCACTCGCGCTTCTTGGTCGAGATGCCGAGCATGCCCGACACGCCGGCCGAACGCGCGCGGGCGAGCACGCCCGCCTGGTCCTCGACGAGGCCGGGATAGTTGAGTTGGCAGTGGCTGTCGATCAGCATCAAGCCTCGGGCTCGACCCAGCGCGGGAACACGCCTTGCGGAGATGGCAACGCCGTTCCCACCCGCAAGACCTTGTCCAGGTGCGCGAAGTCGCGGGCGTCGGCCGGAACGGCGAGCTGGTCGAGGAGCGCGGCGCAGGCCGTCGGCATCGCGGCCTGGGCGAGGATGGCGACGCGGCGGACGAGCTCGGCGACGTTGTAGAGGACGGTCGCCATGCGCGCCGGATCGGTCTTCCGGAGCGCCCAGGGCGCCTGCGCCGAGATGTAGGCGTCGCCTTCGCCGACCAAGCGCCAGATCGTCTCGAGCGCGGCGTGGATCGCGAACGACGTCATGGCGGCGCGGACCTGCGGGAGCGCGGCGTCGAGCACCGCCCGGAGCGCGTCGTCGTCGGCCGTCGGTTCGCCGGGCTGAGGCACACGCCCGTCGCAGTTCTTGGCGATCATAGACAGAGTGCGCTGAGCCAGATTGCCCAGGCCGTTGGCGAGGTCGCCGTTGGTGCGGGCGACGATCGCCTCGTGGCTGTAGCTGCCGTCCTGCCCGAACGGTACCTCGCGCAGCAGGAAGTACCGCAGTTGGTCGACGCCGTAGACGTCGGCAAGCGCGAGCGGCTCGACGACGTTGCCCAGCGACTTCGACATCTTCTCGCCGCGGTTGAGCACGAACCCGTGGCCGAACACCGCCTTGGGGAGCGGAAGCCCCGCCGACATGAGGAACGCCGGCCAGTAGACGGTGTGGAAGCGCACGATGTCCTTGCCGATGATGTGCACGTCGGCCGGCCAAGTGCGGTCCCACGCCGCCCGATCGTCGGTCCAGCCGATGCCGGTCATGTAGGTCGTGAGCGCGTCGACCCAGACGTACATGACGTGACGGGGATCATCGGGGACCGGCACGCCCCAATCGAAGCTGGTGCGCGACACCGAGAGGTCCTTCAGGCCGCCGCGCACAAAGCTCAGGATCTCGTTCCGGCGGCTGGCGGGCTGAATGAATTCGGGGTTTTTGTCGTAAAGATCCAGCAGCTTGTCGGCGTAGGCGGAGAGCTTGAAGAAATAGCTTTCCTCGACCGTCCATTCGACGGCAGTGCCCTGCGGCGAGAGCTTGACGCCCCCTTCCCCTTCGATCAGCTCGCTTTCATCGTAATAGGCTTCGTCGCGCACCGAGTACCAGCCCTCGTAACGGCTGAGGTAGATGTCGCCGTTCGCGGCCATGCGCCGCCACAGCTCGGTGACGCCGCGATAGTGCGCCTCGCCCGACGTGCGGATGAAGCGATCGATGGAGATGTCGAGCTTGTCCATCATCGCCTGGAAGTGCGGTACCATCGTGTCCGCGAACGCGCGCGGCTCGAGGCCGGCGTCGCGCGCCGTCTTCACCATCTTGAGGCCGTGTTCGTCGGTGCCGGTCAGCAGCGTGACGTCGCGCCCCTCGAGGCGATGGAACCGGGCGATGAAGTCGGTGGCGATCGCCTCGTAGGCGTGGCCCATGTGCGGGCGCCCGTTGGGGTAGGCGATGGCGGTGGTGAGATAGAATTTCTCGCGGTTCGGCATGCAGCGGCGCTTACACATTGTTTCGGCACGCGTCACCCCGCCGCGGCGCGGTCACGGCCGAAAGCGCGTCTCGCCGACCGGCCCCCACGGTCCGTCCAGGTAGCGCCAGAGCTGAAACCCGTCGGCGACGAACGACCAGGGGCGGAAGTCGCGCGACAGCTCCGCGAGCAGCGCCTTCGCTTCCCGCGGCTCGACCTTGTTCTGCACGGTGACGTGCGGACGGAAGCCCTGTCGGTCCTGCGGGATGAGCAGCGTGTCCCACGCGTGCGCCAGCTCGGCCCGGATGGTGTCGAGCTCGAGCGAGCGAAGATCGTAGGCGACGCCCTTGCCGAGCGAGCGGAGCCCCGCGACCTCGACCCGCGGCGCCCGCGTGCCCCGCGCCACGAGCTTCAGGCGATCGACGATCGCCTCGACCTCGGTGCCGGGAAGGTGGTGGAACAGCGTGATGTGCGCCGGAACGACGTTCCGCTCGGGCGGGAAATACCGGTCTCGCAACCCCTGGAAGAAGCTGTAGGCCGTCGCCTCCATCTTCGCGGTCTAGATCAATGGACGGTAGTCGACCATGAGTCCCGAAAGCCCCTACGACCGTTGTGACGTCATGAACGATACGCCCCGCATCGGATATTGCTGCAAATTCGTCTCGCCCGACGCCGACGAGGCGCAGGAGCGCGCGTTGAACGTCCGCGGACTGACCATGGCCTATCTCGGTCGCCAGACCCCGGCGGCCGCGTTCGAGAAGCTGAGCGACGTGGTGCTCCACAACCTGTCGGTGGTGCGCGCGCAGATCGAGGAGGTCGCGGCCCGGCCGCCGCTCGAGCGGCTGCTGCGGCTGTCGAGCGACGTGCTGCCCGGCTACACCCATCCCACGGCGCAGCCCTATTATGCCGACCGCGACCTGCACGCCGCGATCGAACGGTCGCTGGGCCAGGCCGGAGACGCCGCCCGGGCGGCGGGCATCCGGCTGTCGATGCACCCGGCTCAGCACGCGATCCTCGCCACGGTCGGCCGTTCGCTCGACAACGCGATCGCCGACATCGAATACCACGCGGTCGTGATGCAGATGCTGGGTTACGGCGGGGGATGGCACCCCCACGGCGCGAGCGTCAACGTCCACGGCGGGCAGCGGGCGCTGGCGGCGGAAGGCGTGCGCAAGGGCCTGGCCCGGCTGTCGGCCGCGGCGCGAGATCTCGTGACGGTCGAGAACGACGAGGTCAGCTTCGGGCTCGACGACCTGCTGCAGGTCGCCGACGAAGTGGCGATCGTCGTCGACATCCACCACCATTGGATCAAAAGCCAGGGCGAGTACCTCCAGCCCGAGGATCCTCGCATCGACCGGGTGAAGGCGTCGTGGCGCGGCGTGCGCCCCCTCGCCCACGTCTCGGTCTCGCGCGAGCCGCTGCTCGAAGGCCACGACCCCGACGCGCTGCCGGATTTCGACGCGCTGCTGGCGAGCGGCCTGAAGCCCAAGGACCTACGAGGCCATTCCGACATGATGTGGAACCGCGCGGTCAACGACCTCGTCGCCCGCCACCTCGTCTGGGCCGACTTCGAGGTCGAGGCGAAGCTCAAGAACCTCGCGAGCGCCCAGCTGGCGGACCAGGTCAGGGCCGCGGCGGTCTAGCGACCGGCCGGTCCGGGACCCCGTGCCAGCGCCGGGTCTGGCTCGGTCGGCCAAGCGTCCTTGTCGAATCCGGGAAGCTCGTCGAGCAGATCCGACGGCACGTCGAGCCGGATGTCGCCTTCGATCGCGTCGACGGTGAAGCGGCTCCACGGCACCGCGAACAGCTTCTCGCCGACGCCGAGCAGCCCGCCGTGGTTGAGCACGGCATAGACGATGATGCCGAGCGTCGTGTCGACCATGAGCTCGGAGATGACGCCGAGCTTCTCGCCGGCGGCGTTGGTGACGGGCTTTCCGCAGATGCCGCCCATCGGCACCAGCGCGGGCGGCGCGTCCGGCGTCGCGATGTCGGGCACCGGAGCCGCCATCAGCGCAGGTCGACCGGACGGCGACGGAAGGCGAAGCGGCGCAGCGACTTCTCGGTCGCGGCCTGCGCCCCCTTCTCGTAGCGGGCACGGAGACCCAGCCACTGCCAGACCCCGATGAGGTTGATGACCAGCAGGATCCCGTTCTGCCAGACGAGGTTCATTTGACCGGTAGTGAAGCCGACGGTCGCCCAGGCGATCGATCCGACGCAGAAGACGATGAAACCGTAGCCGGTGATCTTCGATCCGGCGTTCACCGCGACCATCAGCGCCGCGATGGTCGTCGCGATCGGCGCGACCCAGTTCGCCGCCTGCTCCATCGACCGACCTAGTGCTTGCGGCCCGAGCCGGACAGCTTGCCGCCGTGATCCTGCTTGTTGACCGTGGCCCAGGCGCGCCGTTCGGCCTCTTCGTGGCTCACGCCGCGGGCCTCGTAGCCTTCCTCGATGTGCTCGGCCTTGCGCTTCTGCTTGTCGGTGTAGGCCGATTTATCGCCACGCGGCATCGTCGCCTCCTTGGATTGCGGGAGACGAACCGAAGAAGCCGAGCGAAGTTCCGGAAGGCGCCTGGTGAGCCCTGCTGGATTCGAACCAGCGACCTACTGATTAAAAGTCAGTTGCTCTACCGACTGAGCTAAGGGCCCGGGCCAGGTGGCGCGGACCTTAGGAGCGGGCGCCCGGGCCGTCAATCGAGCGGACGCGGCTTCTTCCGCTTGGCGCGAAGCTGACGCGCGGTCGAGGTCAGCACGGGGTGACGCCACCGCGGCGCGACGTCGACGAGCGGATCAAGAACGAACGTCCGGAGATGCATCGACCGGTGGGGAACGCCGAGCCCCCCGCCCCGCCGCCATCGCAGCCGCGACGGCAGCACGGCGTCCCCGTAGGCGATGAGGTCGAGGTCGAGCACGCGCGCCGCCCAGCGCCGGGCGGATCGGCGACCGAACGCGCGTTCGATCGCCTTCAGTTCGGCGAGCAGCGCCTCCGGGGCGAGCGACGTGACCGCCTGCACGGCCGCGTTGGCGAAGCGGCGGTCGCTGGGGCCGAGCGGCGCGGTCGCGTAACGCCGCGAGCGGCGTAGCGTTCGGATACCCCGGTCCTCGAGGGCGTCGATCGCGGCACTGAGCACGCCGGCGGGCGCGCCGAAGCGGCCGTGTCGCCGGTTCGATCCCAACGCGATGATGACGACGGTTTCCATGTGCCCCGGTGCGGCTTAGACCACGCGGCGATGCCCGTGAACCCCGACCCGCCGCGCGACTGCCCGCGCTGTCCGCGCCTCGTCGCCTTCCGCGAGACCTGGCGCGTGAAGGAGCCGGACTGGTGGAACGCGCCGGTAGAGGGCTGGGGCGACCCCGAGGCGTGGCTGCTCGTCGTCGGACTGGCCCCCGGACTGCGCGGCGCGAACCGCACCGGGCGGCCGTTCACCGGCGACTACGCCGGCGATCTCCTCTACGCCACGCTGGCGAAGTTCGGCCTGAGCGAAGGCATGTACGCGGGACGGCCGGACGACGGCTTGCGCCTCACCGGTGCGTTCATCAGCAATTCGGCGGCCTGCGTGCCCCCTGAGAACAAGCCGCTGCCGGTCGAGGTGCACAACTGCCGTCCGTTCCTCGAAGCGCGGATCGCGAGCCTGCCCAACCTGCGCGCGCTGGTCGCGCTCGGCACGATCTCGCACCAATCGACGGTCAAGGCGCTCGGCGGGAAGCTTCCGAAGTACCGCTTCGCCCACGGCGCGCGGCACGACATGCCGAGCGGGCTGACGCTTTTCGACAGCTATCACTGCAGCCGGTACAACACGAACACCGGCAAGCTGACGCCGGAGATGTTCGAAGCCGTCTTCGCCGCGGCGTGCGAACTGCGGCCGTGAGGATGGCGCGAGCTTCCCGCGCACTGCGTCGCTGACCCTTAGCGGATTGCTTCCGTCGCCGGGTCACGTTGCCTCCCCTCCGAAGCCGTCATCCCCGGCCCAGAGCACGTCATCCTGACGGACGTCAGGATCTCCCACCGAATGTGGCTCAAGGGTGATGGGTGCGCTGCACGTCGCCTGGCGCCACGTCCTGACAGAGATCCTGACGTCCGTCAGGATGACGAGGTTTGGGTAAAGGCGCGCTACGCCACCCGCGGTACCATGCTCAATCAAGAGTTTCGACGCTCGTCGGCCGATGCGCTTGGTGTGCATCGAGCTCGGGATCGAGCGTGGACTTGCCGCCCGGAACACTCTGCCCCGCGGCGCTTACGCGGGCGGGTCCGCGATCATGGCGGTGAAGTTCGCCTGCGCGGCGACCTTGCCGTCGACCAGCGCCTTGCCGGTGAACTTGCAGACGGTCGCCCGCTTCTGGACGAACTCGACGTGCAGTTCCATCAGCACGCCCGGCTCGACCGGCGACCGAAACTTCGCCTCGTCGATCGCCATGAAGTAGACGAGCTTGTTCGAGTTCTCCAGCCCGAGCGACTTGACCGCCAGCACGCCGGCGGTCTGCGCCAGCGCCTCGACGATGAGCACGCCCGGCATGATCGGGCGGGCCGGGAAATGCCCGGCGAAGAAGGGCTCGTTGATCGTCACCGCCTTGATGCCTTTCGCCGACCGGTCGGGGACGATGTCCTCGACACGGTCGACGAGCAGCATCGGAAAGCGATGCGGGATGAGCGCCATGATGGCGCGGACGTCGGCGGCGCCGACGCTCGCGCCCGTCTCCGCCGGCGCGTCGCTCACTTCTTGGTCGCGGGCTGCTGTGCCTGCGCCGGCGCGTTGACGTTGACGCGCGGCAGCGCCGCGTCCAGCCGGCGGATGACCTCGGCGGTCACGTCGAGCGTCGGGGTGACCGCGAGCGCCGCGTCGCGCGCGAGAACGATCGAGGCGCCGCGCTCGCGCATCACCGCCTGGATGATCGGGGCGACCGCGTTGAAGATCTGCTGACGGACGAAGGCCTCGCTGCGCGCGAGCTCCTGCTCGCGGTTGCCCAGCTCCTGCTGCGCGTTCGCCTGCTTCGTCTGGAACTCCTTGACGCGCGCCTGGAAGGCCTCGGGCGCCATGCTGTTGGCCTGGCGCGCCTTCACCAGCGTCTCCTCTTCGGAGCGGAGCTGGTCCTGGAGGGTCTTGACGCGCGCGCGCGCGCCGTCCGCCTTGGTACGGAGCTGCGTCGCGCCGCTCTTGCCGGCCGCCGACTCCGCGCCGATGCGGTTCATATCGACGACGATGATCGCCGCCTGCGGCGCGGCCGCGGCGGGGGCGGCCTGCGCGAGCGCGGCCGTGGGAAGCGCCGACGCCGTGCCGAGCGCGATCGCGGCGAGCGCCGCCGACTTGAAGATGGTCTTCATGCTAGAACTGAGTCCCTACGTTGAAGGTGAAGGTCTTGGTGTCGTCGCCCTCGCGCTTGAGAAGCGGCTTGGCGAGGTCGATGCGGAACGGACCGAACGGCGAGTTCCACGAGATGCCGACGCCGACCGCGGCGCGCGGCTTCCACGTGTCGCCGAGATACTCGTCGAAGATCTCGTTCTCTTCGCAGGTCGGGCCCGGGACGCAGCCGCTGGCCCGTTGGCGTCCCGTGTTCCACAGCGCGCCCACGTCGAAGAAGGCCGACGGCCGAATGCCGAGTTCGCGGCCGCCCGACCCGATCGGAATCTCAAGCTCGACGCGGCCGAGATAATAGGCGTTGCCGCCGAGCGCGGTATCGAGACCGTCCTGACGGTCGCCGAGCGGCAGACCGTTGGGCCCGACGGTTCGCTGGATCGAACGCGGACCAATGCCGCGGATGTCGAACCCGCGGAACTGAGGTTCGCCGAGGAAGAAGCGGTCGGTCAGGCGGACGTCGTCGCCGCCCCAGCCGAATACGTAGCCGCCTTCGACGCCGACCCCTAGGATGAAGCCGGTGTCGCCGATGCCCCAATATTTATCGAAGTCGGCGCGGCTGCGGACGTAGTTCACGCCGCCGCCGCCGCCGGCGACGTCCTGCGTCAGGACGAAGCGCTGGCCCGCGCTCGGACGGATGCGGTTATTGAGGTTGTCGAAGATCAGGCTGTAGCCGAGCGACGAGACCGTGTAGTCGCCGAACGCCTCGCAGATGAACAGGCCGGCGACGCAGTTCGCCCGCGTCCGTTCGTCGCTCTGGATTCCGTCGCCGTTCGGATTAGCGGTCGTCGCGTCGAGGTCGCGGAAGTAGAGGTCGGCGAGGTTGACCTCCTCGCGCGACAGGCCGTAGCGGACCTGCGCCGCCCAGAATTCGGTGATCGGGAAGCCGGTGAAGAGCTGAAAGCCGGTCGTGACCTGATCGTAGATCGTCTCGCGATCGTTGTCGTTGCCGAACCCGAAGGATTCGTAGTCGCGACGGAAGACGTTGCCGCCGAGCACGAGGTTGCGGTCCAAGAAATAGGGCTCGGTGAACCCGAGCTCGACCGACTTCGAATAGTTCGAATAGTTCACCGAGGCGCGGAGCGTCTGGCCTTTACCGCGGAAATTGCGCTCGGCGATCGACAGGTTGAGAAGGAAGCGCTCGATGCTCGAGAAGCCGGCGGACACCTGGAGCTCGCCGGTCGCCTTCTCCTCGACGTTCGCCTCGAGGATCACCTTGTCCGGCGCCGAACCCGGCTTCTGCTCGATCTCGAACTTCTCCTGGAAGTAGCCGAGCGATTGGATGCGGTCGCGCGAGCGCTTCACCTTGAAGCTGTTGAACGCGTCGCCCTCCGCCAGTCGAAACTCGCGGCGGATCACCTTGTCCTTGGTGCGGACGTTGCCGTTGATGTCGATGCGTTCGACGTAGACGCGCGGCGCTTCGTTGATGACGAACGTGACGTTCATCTCGCGCTTCTCTTTGTCGCGGCGGAACTGCGGCCGGATGTCGGCGAACGCATAGCCGAGGATGCCCGCCGTCTCGGTCAGGCCGTCGACCGTGTCCTCGATGCGCTTGGCGTCGTACCAGTCGCCGCCCTTGAAGGGGATGAGCCGCTTGAAGTCTTCCGCCTTGATGTCGCGGATCCGGCTCTCGAGGTCGACCTCGCCGAACTTGTACCGGTCGCCTTCCTCGACGACGTAGGTGACGATGAAGTCGCGGCGGTCCGGCGTGAGCTCCGCCACGGCCGAGACCACGCGGAAATCCGCATAGCCCTGCGTGAGGTAGAACTGGCGCAGCTTCTGCTGGTCGAACGCCATCCGGTCGGGATCGTAGGTGTCGTTCGACGTGAAGATTCGGTACCAGCGCGCCGGCCGGGTCGCCATCTCGTCGATAAGATCACCGTCCGAGAAGCGCTCGTTGCCGATGATGTTGATCTGCCGGACCTTCGACTTCGGCCCCTCGTTGATCTCGAAGACGAGGTCGACGCGATTCTGGTCGAGCTGGACGATCTTCGGCTCGACGTTGGCGCCGAAGCGGCCCGAGCGACGATAGAGTTCGAGGATGCGGCTGACGTCGGCCCGCGCCTTGGCGCGCGAGAAGATCTGGCGCGGCGCGAGGCGAATTTCCTCGCGGATCTTGTCTTCCTTGAGCCGCTTGTTGCCTTCGAGGACGATGCGGTTGATGACCGGGTTCTCGCGCACCTGCACGACGAGCGTGCCGTCCTGGTCGGTGATCGTCGCGTCGGCGAACAGCTCGGTCGCGTAGAGCGCCTTCAGCGCCTGGTCGAGCCGCTCCCGGTCGTACTCGTCGCCCGGCGCCAGGCCGACGTAGGAGCGCACCGTCTCCGCCTCGAGGCGCTCGTTGCCCTGGATGACGATCGAGCGCACCGTCTTGACCGGATCCGGCGCGACGGTCGGCGCATTGAGCGTCGGAGCCGCGGGTGCCGCGGGCGCTTGCGCCGGCGCCGACTGCGCCAAGGCCAGCGGCGAGTAGAAAGCACCTGACAGCAGCGTGCCGGTCATCAGCATCGCCGTCAGGCGGCGTCCGCGCGCCATGGTCGGTCCCTTATCGTAAGCCACGCTTCCCCGCCCTTCCACTAAGCTTCCTGTCGCCTCACGGGCCCCCTAGCCCAGCAGGCCCGCCAGATGCTCGAACACGCCGAACGACGCAAGATCGTTGAAGGTGAGGAAGAGCATCAGCGAGATGAGCAGCGCGAAACCCGACATGAACGCCCATTCCTGGACCTTCGGATGCAGCGGCCGGCGCCGTACGCCCTCGATGGCGTAGAGGAACAGATGCCCGCCGTCCAGCATCGGCACTGGCAGGAGGTTGATGAACCCCAAGTTAATCGAGATCAGCGCCATGAAATGGATGAAGTTCGGCAATCCCATCGTAGCCTGTTGGCCCGAGAACTGGGCGATCTTCAGCGGTCCGCCCAGCTCCTTTACGGAACGGCGGCCGGTGATCACCTGCACCAGCGTGTCAATGATCGAGCGCGTGAGCAGCACCGTGTCGTCGACGGCGTAATAGAGCACCTCGAGCCCCTGACGCTGCTCGACGACGGGCCGCGCGCCGCGCACACCGAGAAGGCCGCGCTCGAAGCGGTTGCCGAAGCGGTCCTCGAGCAGGTCCACCTTCGGCGTGACGGTGAGGCCGAACCGCCGGTCGCCGCGCTCAATCACCGCCTCGAGCGGCATGCCGGCGTGGATGCTGACGACTTGGATGAGATCTTCGAAGCGGTCGATGTCGCGCCCGCCGATCTCGACGATGCGGTCGCCGGAGCGGATGCCGGCGGCGGCGGCGGCGCTGCCCGGCTGCACCGCGGAAACGACCGGCGGCGTATACATGTGGCCGTAGATCGCGATGAAGGCCGCGAACACGCCGATCGCGAACAGGAAGTTGGTGACAGGTCCCGCCGCGACGACGATGGCCCGTTGCCAGAGCGGCTTGAACGCAAAGATGTGCCGGCGCTCCGAGGCGGGGATCGCCGCCATCTCGGGCGACGGCTGCGACGACACGTTCATGTCGCCGACGAACTTGACGTAGCCGCCCAGCGGGAGCGCCGACAGCTTCCAGCGGGTGCCCTGCCGGTCGGTCCACCCGAAAAGCTCGCGACCGAAGCCGATCGAGAAGCTTTCCGCCTTCACGCCGAACAGCCGGCCAGCCAGATAGTGGCCCATCTCGTGGATGAAGACGAGGATGCCGATGACGACGGCGAACATCGCCAGCGTGAAGATCAGGCTGGGCTGGGCGAAGTCCATCAACGCGTCCTTCCCACGATCAGCGCCGAGGCCCGGTCGCGAGCCTCCCGATCGAGCGCGATGACGTCCTCGAGGCTCGATGCCGGTGCCGACGTCATGGCGTCCAGTGTCTCTCCGACGATTGCGGCGATATCGAGGAAGCCGATGCGCCGCCCGAGGAACGCCGCCACCGCCTCCTCGTTGGCGGCGTTCAGCACCGCCGGCGCGGAGCCGCCTTGCCGCAGCGCCGCCCAGGCCAGGTTGAGCGCCGGGAAGCGCACCGGGTCCGGCGCCTCGAACTCCAGCTTAGCGACTTCGACGAGATCCAGTCTGCGGCACGGGGTCGCGATCCGTTCCGGCCAGGCGAGCGCGTAGGCGATAGGCGTCCGCATGTCGGGGGTACCGAGCTGCGCCAGCACCGACCCGTCGACATATTCCACGAGGCTGTGGACCACCGACTGCGGGTGCACGAGCACGTCGAGCTGATCGACCGTGACGGGGAACAGATGCTTCGCCTCGATGAGCTCGAGGCCCTTGTTCATCAGCGTCGCGCTGTCGACCGAGATCTTGGCGCCCATCGACCACACCGGATGCGCGACCGCCTGCTCCGGCGTGACGTGGCGCATCGCCTCGTAGCCGAGTTTGCGGAACGGACCGCCGCTCGCCGTCAGGATCACGCGCTCGATCCGTGCCGGATCGTCGAAGTCGAAGACCTGGAAGATCGCGTTGTGCTCTGAGTCGACCGGCAGCAGGCGCGCGCCCGTCTCGGCGGCGGTGCGCGTGACCAGGTCGCCGGCGCAAACGAGCGTCTCCTTGTTCGCGAGCGCCACCGTCGCGCCGCGCTGCACCGCGCGCAGCGTCGGCTCGAGCCCGGCGGCACCGACGATCGCCGCCATCACCCAGTCCGACGGACGGTCGGCGGCCTCGGCGAGCGCGCGGCGTCCGGCGGCGGGCTCGACCCCGGTGCCCGCGAGCGCGTCCTTGAGCGCGGGATAGGCCCGTTCGTCGGCCACGACCGCGACGTCCGGCTTCAGGCGACGGGCCTGTTCGGCGAGCGCCGCCGTGTCCGAGTTGGCGGTGAGGACCGCCACGCGCCAACGATCGGGCTGGCGCTCGACGAGGTCGAGCGTGGAGCGGCCGACGGACCCCGTCGAGCCGAGGATGGTGAGCGAGCGCGGACTCAACGCCAGACGTCCTTCAGGATGAGCGCCGCCGCGACGAGCACGGCGACCGGGACCAGGCCGTCGACGCGGTCCATGATGCCGCCGTGCCCCGGCAGGAGGGTGCCGGAGTCCTTCACGCCGACGCGCCGCTTGAGCCAGGACTCGAAGAAATCCCCGGCCTGCGACACGACCGCCAGCAGACCGCTCAGCGTCGCGAACAGCGGAGCCGGGAAACCCGCGTAGTCGGCTACCCCGCCGCCCACGACCATCGCGCCGATCACGCCGCCGATCAGGCCGGCCCAGGTCTTCTTGGGGCTGATCTTCGGCGCGATCTTCGGGCCGCCGATGAGGCGCCCGGCGGCATAGGCGAAGATGTCGGTCGCCCAGACGAGGGCGAGCACCCACAGCACGAGCCCGAGGCCCTGCGGCTGCTCGCGCAGCCACACGAGCGCCACGCCGGGAAGGCCGGCGTAGAGCAGCCCGGTGGTCATCCAACGCATGCTGCAGACCCGGCCAACCCGAGCGAGGAGCCCGAGGATGACGGCCGCGACGACGAGGCCGGCGAGCGCCTGCCCCATATAGCCCGCCTGGGTCGCGAGGCAGGCCGCGGCGAGCACGATCAGCCCGCCCAGGCGCGGCGCGCGCGGGATTCCGTGCATCACCGACCATTCGGTGAATATCAGCAGAACGCCGACCGCGACGAGCGCGGTGAACCACCAACCGCCGTACCAGACGTCGACGAGCGCGACGGCGATGAGCAGCGCCCCGACGACGACGCGCGGCAGCAGGTCGCTGCGCGGCGGGTCGTCGGTGATCGGCGGCAGCTTTGCCATGACGGCGAGATCAGATCCCGCCGAAGCGCCGCTCGCGCTGCGCGTAGGCGTCGATCGCGCTCCGCAGCGAGGCCTCGTCGAAGTCGGGCCACAGCACGTCGGTGAACAGCAGCTCGGCGTAGGCACCCTGCCACAGCAGGAAATTCGACAGGCGTTGCTCGCCCGAGGTGCGCAGGATGAGGTCGGGCGGCGGCAGGTCCGCCGTGTCCAGCCGCGCCGCGATGGCCTCGGGAGTCACGGCATCGGGCGACACGCCGTCGGCGATCAGCTTCGACACCGCGCGCGCGAGCTCGTCCTGCGAGCCGTAGTTGAGCGCGAGCACGAGCGTCATCCGCCGGTTGCCGGCCGTGAGCGCGGCCGCGCCTTCGATCATCTCGACAAGATCGGCGCGCAAATGTCTGTAATCGCCGATGAAGCGCAGCCGTATGCCGTTCGAATGGAGCTCGTCGATCTCGCTCTGGAGATACTGCTTCAACAACCCCATAAGGTCGTTGACCTCGTCGGCGGGCCGTTTCCAGTCCTCGGACGAGAAGGCGTAGAGCGTCAGCACCTCGATCCCGAGGCGGGGCGCGGCCTCGACGGCGCGGCGGACGGCGGCGACCCCCGCGCGGTGGCCGGCGATGCGCGGCATGAAGCGCTTCTTCGCCCAGCGGCCGTTGCCGTCCATGATGATGGCGACGTGACGCGGGACGCCCCCACCGCCCGATACGCCGGCGGCCTTCGAGGCGGGCTTGGCGGTCACTTGCCGAGGATTTCCTTTTCCTTGGCCGATGCCGACTGGTCGATGTCGGCGATGTAGCGGTCGGTCAGCTTCTGGACCTCGCCCTCGAGGCGCTTCTGGTCGTCTTGGCTGATCTCGTGCTTCTTCTCGGCGTTCTTCAGCATGTCCATGCCGTCGCGGCGGACGTTGCGCACCGCGATCTTCGCCTTCTCCGCATACTGGTGCGTGAGCTTCGCCAGTTCCTTGCGGCGCTCCTCGGTGAGGTCCGGGATCGGCAGGCGAAGATTCTGGCCGTCGACGATCGGATTGAGTCCCAGGCCCGAAGCGCGGATCGCCTTCTCGACCATCTGGACGTTCGAGCGGTCCCAAACCTGGACCGACAGCATGCGCGGCTCCGGCGCCGTCACGGTCGCGACCTGGTTGAGCGGCATGTTCGAGCCGTAGACCTCGACCTGGATGGGATCGAGGAGCGACGTCGACGCCCGCCCGGTGCGGAGACCGCCCAGGTCGTGCTTCAGCGTCTCGAGCGCGCCCTTCATCCGGCGCTCCAGGTCCGCCTTGGCGGCGTTGGCTTCGAATGCTGCCATATCAAGCCTCGTTTGTGACGATGGTCGACGTGCCCTCGCCGCGCAGGACGCGCGCGAGGTTGCCGTGCTCGCGGATGTTGAACACGACGATGGGGATCCGGTTCTCGCGGCAGAGCGCGATGGCGGACGCGTCCATGACCTTGAGGTCGCGCGTCAGCACCTCGTTGAACGAGACGGCGTCGTAGCGCTTGGCGTCCGCCTTCTTCTTCGGGTCGGCGTCGTAGACGCCGTCGACGCTCGTGCCCTTGAACAGCGCGTCGCAATTCATCTCGGCGGCGCGCAGCGCGGCGCCGGTGTCGGTCGAGAAGAACGGGTTGCCCGTGCCGGCGGCGAAGATGACCACCCGCCCCTTCTCGAGGTGCCGGAGCGCGCGCCGGCGGATGTAAGGCTCGCAGACGCTCGCCATCGGGATCGCCGACTGGACGCGGGTGTCGACGCCGATCCGTTCAAGCGCGTTCTGCACGGCGAGCGCGTTCATGACCGTCGCCAGCATGCCCATGTAGTCGGCGCTGGTCCGCTCGAACCCCTTGGCGGCCGCGGCGAGGCCACGGAAGATGTTGCCGCCGCCCGTGACGAGACAGATCTCGAAGCCGGCGTCGCGCGCCTGCTTCACCTCGCCCGCCAGGCGGTCGACCGTCGCGACGTCGATGCCGAAGGCGCCGTCGCCCGCGGCGGCCTCGCCCGACAGCTTCAGCAGAATACGTTTGTACGTCGGCTGAGCCATGCGCGCAGCGGTCCTCCCCAAAGTCGGCGCACCATAGAGAGCGGGCCGACGACTGCCAAGCCGCCGGCCCGCCGGTGTCTTGCCTCTTGCTTACTGCTTGCCGGCGGCGGCGGCGACCTCGGCCGCGAAGTCCGAAGCCTGCTTCTCGATGCCCTCGCCGAGCTGGAAACGAACGTACTGCTTCAGCACGATCGAGGTGCCGGCCTGCTTGGCCGCCTGCGCGATGACGTCGGAAATCTTGGTCTTGCCGTCCATCACGAACACCTGGCCGAGCAGCGTGTTCTCCTGCTGGAACTTGCGGATGCCGCCCTCGATCATCTTCTCGATGATCTCGGCCGGCTTGCCGCTCGTCGCGGCCTTCTCGCGGGCGATCGCGCGCTCGCGCTCGACGACCGCCGGGTCGAGATCGGCCTCCGACAGCGCCAGCGGGTTCGCCGCGGCGATGTGCATCGCGAGCTGCTTGCCGAGCCCGGCGAGCTGATCGGCCGGCGCCGCCGACTCGAGCGCGACCAGCACGCCGATCTTGCCGAGGCCGTCGGCGATGGCGTTGTGCACGTAGCTCGCGACGACGCCCTGCTCCACCGAAACCACGGCGGCGCGGCGAACGGTCTGGTTCTCGCCGATCGTCGCCACGTTGTTCGTCAGCTGCTCCTGCACGGTCCCGGTGCCGTTCGGGTAGGGCGCCGCGAGGATCGCCTCGACGTTCGAGCCCGCCTGGACGGCGATCTGCGTGACGGTGCGGACGAACGCCTGGAACTGGTCGTTCTTGGCGACGAAGTCGGTCTCCGAGTTGACCTCGACCGCCGCGCCCGTGGTGCCCTGCACGGCAACGCCGACGAGGCCCTCGGCCGCGACGCGGCCGGACTTCTTCGCGGCCGACGCGAGGCCCTTGGCGCGCAGCCAGTCGACCGCCGCCTCGAAGTCGCCGCTCGTCTCGTTGAGCGCCTTCTTGCAGTCCATCATCCCCGCGCCCGAACGCTCGCGCAGGTCTTTCACCATCGCAGCCGTGATCTCAGCCATGGTCCGAATTCCTTGTCCGAAGATGTTGATAATAGGGGCCGGCGCACGCTCCAGCGCGCCGACCCCCCGAAACCGTTACGCGAAGGGGTTTAGGCGGCGACTTCCGCCGTCGCCTCCTCGACCGGCGGCGTGTCGAGCGCGCCGATGTCTACGCCGCGGTTCGACTGGAAGCCCTGGCGACCGTCGAGGACCGCATCCGCGATCGCGTTGCAGTAGAGCTGGATCGCGCGGCTGGCGTCGTCGTTGCCCGGCACCGGGAAGGCGATGCCCGACGGATCGGTGTTGGTGTCGAGGACCGCGACGACCGGGATGCCCAGCGTGTTCGCTTCCTTGATCGCGAGGTCTTCCTTGTTGACGTCGATGACGAACAGCACGTCGGGCAGGCCGCCCATGTCGCGGATGCCGCCGAGCGAGGCCTGGAACTTGTCGCGCTCGCGGGTCATCTTGAGCACTTCCTTCTTGGTGAGGCCGTGCGTGTCGCCCGAAAGCTGCTCCTCGAGCTGCTTGTAGCGCTTGATCGAGCCCGAGATCGTCTTCCAGTTGGTGAGCATGCCGCCCAGCCAACGATGGTTGACGTAGAACTGGCCGCAGCGGCGCGCCGCCTCGGCGATCGGCTCTTGCGCCTGGCGCTTGGTGCCGACGAACAGCACCTTGCCGCCGGCGGCGACGGTCGAGCGCACGAAGTCGAGCGAGCGCGCGAACAGCGGCACGGTCTGCGACAGGTCGATGATGTGGACGCCGTTGCGGTCGCCGAAGATGTACGGACGCATCTTCGGGTTCCAGCGGTGCGTCTGGTGTCCGAAGTGGGCGCCTGCTTCCAAAAGCTGCTGCATCGTGATGACCGGAGCGGCCATACGTTCTCTCCTTGTGCCGGTTGTGCCTCGGCGAGGGGTTCGTCCGGGGTTTAGCCGGACACCGGTAAGGCAACCCTCGCCTGTGTGGTGGCGCGCGACTTAGCGTCGGCGCGCCCGAAAATCAAGCGACGTGGCGCGCGCCTTCAGACGCGGTCAGCGTGACCTGCCGCACGCCCCGGCCCCGAGCGAGCTGCTCCTGGGTCTCGGCGTCGATCGCGAACTCGCGGCCGAGGCTCACCCGCGCGAAGCGGCCGTTGCCCAGCGGCACGCGGACGAGCACCTCGCTTCGCCCGCCGCGGCTGAGGTCGAGGAGCGTAGCGAGGCCGTCGATCGCGTCGAGCGTGTCGAGGTCGAGCACGAGCCGGCTGCGCAGTCGCTTCGACAACGCGGTGAGCGGCGTGAGCCCCCGGATGGTGACGCGCGGCTGGTCCTCGCCCGGCCGCCACTGCAGCTCGGCGCTGACCAGGACGGCCTCGCCCGAACGGGCGGCGTCCTCGACCGCGGGCTGCACCTCCTCGTCGAAGCAGCTCGCCATGTAGCTCCCGCCGTTGTCGGTGAGGCTGACGAGCAGGTAGCGTCCGGCGCGGGCGTTGCCGTTCTGGGGGGTGCGCCAGCGGACGTCCTCGATGATGCCCGCCATCGTCGCCGACGTGCGGCCGCCGTCGACCGGCCCGCCCGCCTCGCAAATCTCGGCGTAGCTGCGCGCGCCGTTCGCCTCCAGAACGTGGCGCCACTGGTCGATCGGATGGCCGGAAAAGAAGAAGCCGAACGCCTCCTTCTCCTGGGCCATCGTCTGCGCCAAGCTCCAGCCGGCCGTCTTGGTCCGATGGAGCAGCAGGTTCAGCGACACCGCCTCGCCCGATTGTTCGTTCCCGAACAGGCTGGATTGCCCCGACGAGCGAGCGTCGTGCAGCGAGCCCGCGGTCGACAGGATGATATCGGCGAGCTTGTGGACGACGGCGCGGTTCCAGTCCTCGAAGCAGTCGAAGGCGCCGGCCGCCGCGAGACATTCAATTTGCCGCTTGTTGAGGACGCGCGGATCGACGCGAGCGACAAAGTCGTCGAGCGACCTGAAGGGGCCGTTCCGCGTCCGCTCGGCGACCAGTTCCGCCATGGCCTTCTCGCCGACCCCCTTCAAGGCGCCGAGCGCGTACCGCACCGCGTGCCCCTCCCCGTGCGGCTCGACGGTGAAATCGGCCTCGCTGCGGTTGATGCAGGGCGGCAGGTAGACGGTCTCCGAGCGCCGCATGTCGTCGATGAACACCGCGAGCTTGTCGGTGAGCGCGATGTCGTAGGCCATCGAGGCGGCGTAGAATTCGACCGGGTAATGCGCCTTCAGGTAGGCGGTGTGGTAGGCGACGAGCGCGTAAGCGGCGGCGTGGCTCTTGTTGAACCCGTAGCCGGCGAACTTGTCGATCAAGTCGAACAGCTCGTTCGCCTTGGCTTCGTCGATGCCGTTCGCGGCGCAGCCGGCGTTGAAGGTGGCGCGCTGCGCGTCCATCTCCGCCTTGATCTTCTTGCCCATCGCGCGGCGGAGCAGGTCGGCCTGGCCGAGCGAGTAGCCGGCGAGCACCTGCGCCGCCTGCATGACCTGTTCCTGGTAGACGAAGATGCCGTAGGTCTCCGCGAGGATGTCCTTCAGCAGCGGGTGCGGATACTCGATCCTCTCGCGCCCGTTCTTGCGCGCGCCGAACAGCGGGATGTTGTCCATCGGGCCCGGCCGGTAGAGCGACACCAGCGCGATGATATCGCCGAAGTTGGTGGGCTTCACGGCGGCGAGCGTGCGCCGCATGCCCTCGGACTCGAGCTGGAACACGCCCACCGTGTCGCCGCGCTGGAGGAGTTCGAAGGTCTGGCGGATGCGCGACTGCGCCGGCTCGTCGCCGGGCGCGTCCGACGGGTCGAGCGGGAGGCTGCTCAGGTCGAGCTCGATGCCGCGCTTGGCCAGGAGCTCGATCGCGCGCTGGAGCACCGACAGCGTCTTCAGGCCGAGGAAGTCGAACTTCACGAGACCGGCCTTCTCGACCCACTTCATGTCGAACTGGGTGACGCCCATGTCGGACCGCGGGTCGCGGTACATCGGCACGAGCTGACGCAGCGGCCGGTCGCCGATGACGACGCCCGCCGCGTGGGTCGAGCTGTGGCGCGGCAGGCCTTCGAGCCGCATCGCGAGGTCGAGCAGCCGCTTGACCGCCCGGTCGCCCTTCGCCTCGGCGGCGAGCTCGGGGACGCCGTTGAGCGCGCGCTCGAGCGTCCAGGGGTCGGTCGGGTGGTTGGGTACCATCTTCGCCAGCCGGTCGACCTGGCCGTAGGACATCTGCAGCACGCGGCCGACGTCCTTGAGCACGGCCCGCGCCTTCAGCTTACCGAAGGTGATGATCTGCGCGACCTGCTCGCGGCCGTACTTGCGCTGGACGTAGTCGATGACCTCGCCGCGCCGGGTTTCGCAGAAGTCGATGTCGAAGTCGGGCATCGACACGCGCTCGGGGTTGAGGAAGCGCTCGAACAGCAGGCCGAGCTTCAACGGATCGAGGTCCGTGATGGTGAGCGCCCAGGCCACCACCGAGCCCGCGCCCGATCCGCGGCCGGGACCGACCGGGATGCCCTGCCCCTTCGCCCACTGGATGAAGTCGGCGACGATGAGGAAGTAGCCCGGGAATCCCATCTTGACGATGACGTCGAGCTCGAAGTCGAGGCGCTCGCGGTAGGGCTGGACCGCCTCGCCCGTCAGGCCGAGCTTCGCCATGCGCGCGTCGAGCCCGGCGGACGCTCGCTCGCGCAGGAGTTGCGCCTCGCCGTCCCGATCGCCCGCGAGGCTCGGCAGGATCGGCGCGCGCGCCGGCGCCATGACGGCGCAGCGCTGCGCCACGACGACCGTGTTCGCCACCGCCTCGGGCAGGTCGGCGAACAGCTCGCGCATGCCGTCCGCACCCTTGAGCCAGGCATGGCGGCACGAGCGGCGGCGCTCCTTCGTCTCGACGTAGGCGCCGCCGGCGATGCACAGCATGACGTCGTGCGCTTCGTGGAAGCTCGGATCGGCGAAGGCGACCGGGTTGGTGGCCACGAGCGGGACGCCGCGCTCGTGCGCGAGCGCGATCAGGTGCGGCTCGGAAGCCGTCTCGACCGGGTCGTCGCAGCGCGAAATCTCGATGTAGAGCCGATCCGCGAACAGCGTCTCGAGGGTGGCGAGATAGGCGCGCGCCGCCGGCTCCTGCCCCTCGGCGAGCAGGCGCGCCAGCGCGCCGTCCGAGCCCGCGGTGAGCGCCACGAGCCCGTCGGTGTTCCCGCCGAGATCCGGCAGCCTGACGTGCGGGTCGCGCGTGCCGTCGCCGTCGAGGTGCGCGCGCGAGACGAGCTCGATGAGGTTGGCGTAGCCGGTCTCGTCCTGCGCCAGAAGCACCAGCCAGTCGAGCATCGGCCGACTGGTGCGGTCGCCGCTGCCCGGGCGTTCGATGGCCAGCAGCGTTCCCATGATCGGCTGGACGCCTTCCGACTTGGCGTAGTCGGAGAACTCCATCGCCGCGAACATGTTGTTCCGGTCGGTGACGGCGACCGCCGGCAGCCCGAGCTTGCGGCAGGCCTTGACGAGGTCCTTCGGCTGCATCGCGCCTTCGAGCATCGAGTAGGCGGACTGGACGCGGAGATGGACGAAAGACGCATGCGGCATGACCGCATTGATTCACCAGCGTCCCGATTCGTACCAAGAACCGATTGACGATTGTCCACCGCTAACTCGCCGCCTGTGGACAAGTCGGATGTGCCGACGCGCGCCGGTACACGCCATCAATCCCGATCTCGACCCTAAGGTCGTCATTCTCTTCCCCAAGCCGCGTCATTCTGACGGACGTCAGGATCTCCCACCGGATGTGGCTCAGAGATGAGGCGTGCGTCTCCCTTCCCTGCGTGGGGGGATAGATGGCGCCACGTCCTGACGGAGATCCTGACGCTCGTCAGGATGACGGGAGTTGCGGGAAGCGGCTGTCGGCGAGGGCGAGCTAAACCTCGCATAAGCTTGTGATCATGCGGAAATGCCGTCGTTCTTCAGAGCGGCGAGCGAGGTCGGAGGGCATCGCCCCCGGCCCGCCTCACTCCTCGACGCGGCCCTCGTGCAGCGTCACCACCCGGTCCATCTGCTGCGCGAGCGCCTGATTGTGCGTCGCGACCAGCGCCGCCGAACCGCGCGAGCGGACGAGGCGCAGGAACTCGGCGAGGACGCGTTGTGCGGTCGCTTCGTCGAGGTTGCCGGTGGGCTCGTCGGCGAGCACCAGCACCGGCTCGTTGGCGAGCGCGCGGGCGACGGCGACGCGTTGCTGCTCCCCGCCGGAAAGCTGGCTCGGGCGGTGGTCCAGACGCTGGCCGAGACCGAGCTCGCCGAGAAGCGACGCGGCGCGCTCGCGCGCGGCCTCGGTCGGACGTCCGGCGATGAGCTGCGGCAGCAGCACGTTCTCCACCGCGTTGAAGTCGGGCAGCAGGTGGTGGAACTGGTAGACGAAACCGAGCTTCTCGCGCCGGACGCGCGTGCGTTCCGCGGCCGACAGCTTCTCGACCCGCGTGCCGTCGATGCTGATCGCTCCCTCGAAGCCGCCTTCGAGGAGCCCGACCGCCTGGAGCAGCGTCGACTTGCCCGAGCCAGACGGTCCGAGGAGAGCCACGATCTCGCCGGGCCCGATCCGCAGCTCGACGCCGCGCAGCACCTCGATGGTGACGCCTCCCTGGCGGAAGCTTCGCTTCAGGTCGCGGGTGACGAGGATGTCACTCATAGCGCAGCACCTGCACCGGATCGGTGCTCGCGGCCTTCCAGGCCGGGTAGATCGTGGCAAGGAAGCTAAGCAGCAGCGCCATCGCCACGATGCCGATGACCTCGAGCGGATCCGTCTTGGCCGGGAGCTCGGTCAGGTAGCGGATCGACGGATCCCACAGGTTGGCGCCGGTAAGCCGCGACACGCCGGCGACGATCCCCTGCCGATAGGCGAGGATGAGGAAGCCGATCACCAGCCCGAGCGCGATGCCCAGCCCGCCGATGATGGTGCCGACGAGCATGAACACGCGCATCAGCGCGGCGCGGCTCGCCCCCATGGTGCGCAGGATCGCGATGTCCTTCGTCTTGGCGCGCACCAGCATGATGAGGCTGGAGAGGATGTTGAACACCGCGACGAGGATGATGATAGACAGTACCCAGAACATCACGGTGCGCTCGACGACGAGCGCCTCGAACAGCTCCGCGTTCATCTGCTGCCAGGTGACGATCACCCCCTGCCCGGCCACGCGGCGTTCGAGCGGCGCGAGGATCGGGCCGACCCGGTCGGGGTCGCTTGTCGTCACCTCGATCATGCCGACGGCGTCGCCCATCCGGAGGAAGGTCTGAGCGGTCTCCATCGGCATGACGACAAACGCCTTGTCGTAATCGAAGATGCCGACCTCGAAGGTGGCGCCGATGCGGAAGGCGACGATGCGCGGGGTCGTGCCGAACGGCGTGACCTGCCCCTCCGGCGAGATGAGGCTGATCGAATCGCCCACCGTCGCGCCGAGCGCCTCGGCCAGCCGGGAGCCGATCGCGACGACGTTCTCGCCGGGGGCGAGCTCGTCGAGCGACCCGCGCTGGATGTTCTCGGCGATGACCGACGTCGTCTTGATGTCCTCGACCGTCATGCCGCGCAGCAGCACGCCTTCGACCCGGTTGCGGAAGGAGGCCATCAACGGCTGCTCGATGAGCGGCGTGGCCCCGACGATGCCCGGAGTTCGCCGCACGTCCCGCATGAGCGGCTGCCATTCGGGCAGCCGTCCGCCGTAGCCCTGAACGACGGCATGGCCGTTCAGCCCGAGGATGCGATCGAACAGCTCGGCGCGGAATCCGTTCATTACCGACATGACCGCGATCAGCGCCGCGACGCCAAGCGCGACCGCGATGAGCGAGATCGACGCGACCAGGAAGATGAAGCCCTCGCCCCTGCCCGGAAGCAGATAGCGCTTGGCGATCATCCGTTCGTAGCGCGAGATCATGCGGAGAGCCGCGCCAGCGCGCTGTCGATCGACAGTACCTGCTTCTCGCCGGTGGCGCGGCGCTTGAGCTCGACCACCCCGCGCTCGATCCCCTTGGGCCCGACGACGAGCTGCCACGGCAGCCCGATCAGGTCCATCGTCGCGAACTTCGCCCCGCCGCGCTCGTCGCGGTCGTCGTGGAGCACCTCGACCCCCGCTTCGGTCAGTCGACGATAGAGGTCGCCCGCCGCGGCCGAGCAGGCCGCGTCGTCGGCGCGCAGGTTGACGAGGCCGACCTTGAAGGGCGCGATGGCGTCCGGCCAGACGATGCCGCCGGCGTCGTGGCTCGCCTCGATGACGCCGCCCACGAGGCGCGACACCCCGACGCCGTAACTGCCCATCTGCGGCACGACGGCGGTACCGTCCGGCCCCTGCACGGTCATGCCCATCGACTTGGTGTACTTGTCGCCGAAGAAGAAGATGTGCCCGACTTCGATGCCGCGACGCGAACGCAGCCTTTCGGCCGGCACGGGGCAGTCGGCGACCTTGGCGTGCTCCTCGGCCTCCATCGCGTAGATGCCGGTGAGCTTCTCCACGGCGGTCGCGTCGGCGAGGTCCACGTCCTCGAGCGCCGCATCGTAGAAGATCTCGCTCTCGCCGGTTTCGGCCAGGATGTGGAACTCATGGCTGAGGTCGCCGCCGATCGGCCCGGTCGGCGCGCGGACCGGCACGGCCTTGAGGCCCATGCGCGCGAAAGTGCGCAGATAGGCGACGAACATCGCGCGATAGGAGGCGCGCCCGCCCGCCTCGTCGAGATCGAAGCTGTAGGCGTCCTTCATCAGGAACTCGCGCCCGCGCATCACGCCGAAGCGGGGGCGGACCTCGTCCCGGAACTTCCACTGGATGTGGTAGAGGATGCGCGGCAGTTCGCGGTAGGAACGCACGCTGTCGCGGAAGATCGCGGTGATCATCTCCTCGTTGGTGGGGCCGAACAGCATCTCCCGGTCGTGCCGGTCCCTGAAGCGCAGCATCTCCGGTCCATAGGCGTCGTAGCGGCCGGATTCGCGCCAGAGATCGGCCGACTGGATCGTCGGCATGAGCAGCTCAACGGCGCCGGCGCGGTCCTGCTCCTCCCGCACGACCTGCTCGATCTTCCTCAGCACGCGGAGACCGAGCGGCAGCCAGGCGTAGATGCCGGCCGACGTCTGACGGATCATGCCGGCGCGCAGCATCAGCTGGTGGCTGACGATCTGCGCGTCGGTCGGTGTTTCCTTGAGAACGGGGAGGAAATAGCGGGAGAGCAACATGGCGGCGGTGTTTGGCACGGGCGGCGCGACGGCGCAACGTTCGAGGCCTCCGATGCGACGCGGACGCCCCATCAAGCGCGCCGACGTCACGGAACCGAAACAATCGGCGACAGGCCGGCGACGGCGGGGATAGGTTGGTGGGACCCGGGCCGTGGGGAGGCCCGGTGGCGGGCGACACCGGGGGGAAGGTCGCTGCCTGGACAGCGCCCGGATCGCGAGGTCCGGGCGCTTCTGCGTTCAGACCAGCCGGCTCTGCCTGACCGCCGCCTCGACGAAGCTGGCGAACAGCGGGTGCGGATCGAACGGCTTGGACTTCAGCTCGGGGTGAAACTGGACGCCGATGAACCAGGGGTGGTCCGGCCGCTCGACGATCTCCGGCAGCTCGCCGTCCGGCGACATGCCGGAGAAGACCAGGCCGCAGCTCTCCAGTGCGTCGCGATAATGGATGTTAACTTCGTAGCGGTGGCGATGGCGCTCGCTGATCTCGAGGCTGCCGTAGGCCGCCGCGGCGTGGCTGTTGCCCGCGAGCTTCGCCGGATAGGCCCCCAGCCGCATGGTGCCGCCGAGGTCGCCGCCCTCCGCCCGGATCTGGCGGCCGCGCGGCCCCTCCCATTCGGTAATGAGGCCGACCACGGGCTCGGGCGTCGGGCCGAACTCGGTCGTGGAGGCGCGTTCGAAGCCGGCGCAGTTACGCGCCGCCTCGACGCAAGCCATCTGCATGCCGAGACAGATGCCGAAGAACGGCACCTTGCGCTCGCGCGCGAAGCGGACCGCGGCGATCTTGCCTTCCGACCCACGCTCGCCGAAACCGCCCGGCACGAGGATGCCGTGCATCGGCTCGAGCGCGGCCGCGACGTCGTCGCGCTCGAAATCCTCGGCGTCGATCCATCGGAGGTTGACCTTGACGCGGTTGGCGATCCCGCCGTGGACGACGGCCTCCGTGAGCGATTTGTAGGCGTCCTTCAGCCCGGTGTACTTGCCGACGATCCCGATCGTCACGTCGCCTTCGGGATGCTCGAGACGGTCGACGATGTCGGTCCAGCGCGACAGGTCCGGGGCGCGCGCGTCCGTGATGCCGAACGCCGCGAGCACCTGATCGTCGAGCCCCGCCTCGTGGTACTGGAGCGGCACGGCGTAGATGCTTTCGGCGTCGAGCGCCGGGATCACCGCTTCCTTGGGCACGTTGCAGAACAGCGCGATCTTGGCGCGGTCGCCGTCCGGCAACGGGTGCTCGGAACGGCACACCAGCACGTGGGGCTGGATGCCGATGCCGCGCAGCTCGGCGACCGAATGCTGCGTCGGCTTGGTCTTGAGCTCGCCCGCGGCGGCGATGAACGGTACCAGCGTACAATGGATGAAGATCGAGCCGCCGCGCCCGAGCTCATTGTGGAGCTGGCGGATCGCCTCGAGGAACGGCAGGCTCTCGATGTCGCCGACGGTCCCGCCGATCTCGCAGAGGACGAAGTCGAGCCCGTCGGTCTGGTCGAGCGCGAACGCCTTGATGGCGTCGGTCACGTGCGGGATCACCTGGACCGTCGCGCCGAGATAGTCGCCGCGGCGCTCCTTCGTCAGGATGTCGTAGTAGATGCGCCCCGAGGTGACATTGTCGGTCTGCCGCGACGGCACGCCGGTGAAGCGCTCGTAGTGGCCGAGGTCGAGGTCGGTCTCCGCGCCGTCGTCGGTCACGTAGACCTCGCCGTGCTGATACGGGCTCATCGTGCCCGGATCGACGTTGAGGTAGGGATCGAACTTGCGGATGCGGACCTTGTACCCGCGCGCCTGGAGGAGCGCCGCGAGGCTGGCGGCCATCAGGCCCTTGCCGAGTGAGGAGACCACGCCGCCGGTGATGAAAATGAACCGCGCCATGGGAGGTCACCTATAGAATGAGTCCCGCCGAACGCGCCAGCCCGGGCCGGCGCGTCTGCGTCAAAATGTTGTGGACAGTTCGCGTTACTGCGCGAGCGGGACGTCGTCGGCCTTGGGCGCGGGCTGCGCGGGCACGAGACCGGGATCGGTCGGGACGTCCTGCGTCGACACCTCGTCGGCGATGCCGGGCGCGGCCGTAGTCGCGCTGAGATTCGGGTCGATCTGCCGGACACGGTTGGTCGATCCGTGAAGGATCGCGAGCAGGATGCTCGTCGCGATGAACGCGGTGGCCAGCCACGCGGTCGCGCGGGTGAGCAGGTTGGCCGCGCCGCGCGCCGTCATCATGCCGCTCGGACCGCCGCCGATACCCAGCGCGCCGCCTTCCGACCGCTGGAGCAGGATGACCGCGACGAGCGCGATAGCGATCAGCGTGTGGACGACGAGAACGAGGGTCGTCAGCATGGACGGCGGGCCTTCGGACGGAGTTGAGACGCGGCGAGCATGTAGTCGGGCGGTGCCCGGTTGGCAACCTCAGGCGGCGCGGGCGATCGGCAGGAACTGGTCGGCCGTGAGGCTCGCGCCGCCGACGAGGGCGCCGTCGACGTCGGCGACCGCCAGGAGTTCCGCGGCGTTCGACGGCTTCACCGACCCGCCGTAGAGGATGCGGACGCCCTCCCCCTCCCCGCCGAGCCGATCGCGCAGCCGGGCGCGGATGAACCCGTGGACCTCGGCGACGTCGGCGACGCTGGGCGTGCGGCCGGTGCCGATCGCCCAGACCGGCTCGTAAGCGACCACGAGGTCAGCGGCGGTGGTGCCGTCGGGAATCGACCCCGCGAGCTGGCCGCCGATCACGTCGAGCGTTCGGCCAGCGTCGCGTTCCGCCTCGGTCTCGCCCACGCAGACGATCGCCACGAGGCCCGCGCCGATCGCGGCCGAAGCCTTGTCGCGCACCTCGGCGTCGGTCTCGCGCTGGTCGGTCCGGCGCTCGCTGTGCCCGACGATGACGTGCGTCGCTCCGACGTCCTTCACCATCTGCGCCGAGATGCAGCCTGTGTGCGCGCCGCAGTCCCTGGTGTGCGCGTCCTGCGCCCCGATCCGGACCCGCGTGCCGTACGCGCGCTGCGCGAAGCGATCGATCAGCGTGAACGGCGGGCAGACCAGCAGCTCGACGCGGTCGGGCAGCTCGCTCGCGCCCTCGATCACCCTGTCCAGCTCGGCGGTGGCGGCGGTGAGCCCGTTCATCTTCCAGTTGCCGGCGATCAGGACGTTGCGCGCCATGTCTTCCTCTTCGTTGTCAGCGTTGGTTGCGGGCCTGTAGCAAAGCGCCGGACGCGCGGCTACCGGGCGGCTTGCCGTGCCGAGCCTCCCTCCCTATGCTCCGCCGCCGTTCCTCCTGCCCGCCATTCACACGGGATTTTCATGATCACCTTCTTCCGCAAGGCGCTGTCCTCCTGGATCGTGCTGGCTCTGCTCGGCTTGGTTCTCGTCGCCTTCATCGTGACCGGCGTCGGCGACCCGTTCGGCGGCAGCGGGCCGGCGCCCGGCAGCCTCGTGAAGGTCGGCGATCGCGAGATCACCGAGGCCGAGTTCCGCCAGCAGTTCGACGCGCTGGTCCAGCGCGCCCGCCAGCAGAACCCGACGGCGACGGCCGAGCAGGCGGCGCGGCAGGGCGCCGTCGAGCAGCTCATCGAGCAGATGGCGGGTGCCGCCGCGCTCGAGCAGTTTGGCCGCTCGCGGGGCATCGCGATCAGCGAGGCGGCCGTCGATCGCCAGATCGCTTCGATCCCGGCCTTCCAGACGGCCGGCCGCTTCGATCAGACGGCCTACGAACAGGCGCTCGCCGCGCAGGGGCTGACCGATCGGCAGGTGCGGGACGCGATCCGCGGCGATGCCATCCGGCGGCAGCTTCTCGTGCCGCTCGGCGCCGGGGTGCAGGCGCCCCGCGCGCTCGCCCAACCCTATGCCTCGCTGCTGCTCGAGCGGCGGCGCGGTTCGATCGCGACCGTTCCGACCGACCGCATCTCGGGCATCCCGGCGCCGACCGACGCCCAGCTCGACGCCTATTACCGGGCCAACCAGCGCAACTACACGCTGCCCGAGCGCCGGTCGTTTCGCTACGCGATCCTGAGCAAGGCCGACGTCGCGAACCGCGTCTCGGTGCCCGACGCGGACATACAGCGCTATTACGACGAGCGGCGCGAGATCTACGGCGGCATCGAGCAGCGCGAGCTCAGCCAGGTGGTCGTGCAGGACCAGGCGGTGGCGCAACGCATCGCCGCGCGCGCCAAGGCGGGCGAGCCGTTCGCGGCGCTCGCGGCGCAACTCGCGGGCTATGGCGCCGCCGACCTCGCGCTCGGCGTCCTCAACCAGGAACGGCTCGCTGAAACCACGAACGCGGAGATCGCGCGGGCGGCCTTCGCCGCGCCGTCGGGCGGCATCGTCGGCCCGCTCCGTTCGGACTTCGGCTGGCACGTCCTGCGCGTGAACACCGTGGTTCCGGGTCGCGCCCGGTCGCTGGCCGACGTCCGCGACGAGATCGTGACCGCGTTGCGCGCCGAGCGGGCGACCGATCAGCTTTCCGACCAAGTGGCGCGCATCGAAGACGAGCTGGCCGAGGGGCAGAGCTTCGCCGACGTCGTCGCCGCGCACAAGCTCGCGCCCGTCACGGTGCCGCCGGTGACGCGCGACGGGCGGACCACCGACCGCAGCAGTTTCCAGCTCGGTCCGCAGGCCGCGCCGCTCGTCGCGCGCGCTTTCGACGCGTCGGCCGGCGACGAGCCGACGGTGCAGGAGCTCGACCAGGACAATTTCGCGGTGCTCGAGGTGACCGACGTGGTGGAACCCACGCCGGTGCCGCTGGCGCAGATCCGCCCGGCCGTGGCCGCCGATTGGCTTCGCGCCCAGCGTCAGCAGCGCGCTAAGGCGCTCGCCGAGGCGATCGTCGCCGAAGTCGGCAAGGGCACGCCGCTCGCGCAGGCGCTCGCCAAGCGCGGCCTGCCGGCGCCGCAGCCTTTCGACGGCCGCCGCATCGAGATCGCGCAGAGCGGGCGCGTGCCGCCGCCGCTCGCGCTCCTGTTCACCCTGCCGGCGGGCGCCGTGCGCTCGCTCGAGGGACCCGACAACCTGGGCTACTTCGTCGTGAAGCTCGACGAGGTGACGCCGGGCGACCCGTCGACCAATCCGCAGGTGGTGCAGGCGACCCTCTCCGAGATCGGCCAGAATGTGGGCGAGGAGCTGCTCGCGCAGTTCGCTCGGGCGGTCGAGGAAGAGATCGGCATCGAGCGCAACGCCCGGGCGATCCGCGACCTGCGCGCGCGCTATCTCGGGCAGGCCCGCGCCCTCGAGGAATGATAGCCCCCGGCGCCGCCGAGTTCGCCGCGACCTACGCGACGCGCCAGCCGCAGCTCGTGTGGACGCGGATCGTCGCCGACACCGAGACGCCGGTGTCGGCGATGCTCAAGCTCGGGCTCGACGGACGCGGCGGGTTCCTCCTCGAGTCGGTCGAGGGCGGCGCCGTTCGCGGACGCTATTCGCTGCTCGGGCTCGCGCCCGACCTCGTCTGGCGGGCCCGCGGCGACCGCAGCGAGATCAACCGCCGCTTCCAAGAGGACGACCGGGCGTTCGAGCCCTGTCGCGACGGCACGCTCGCCGAACTGCGCGCGCTCGTCGCCTCGGTCCGCATGGCGCTGCCCGAGGCGCTGCCCGCCGCGCTCGCGCTGCTGGTCGGCTACATGGGCTACGAGACCGCCGCGTTGGTCGAACGGCTGCCCGAGCCGAAGGCCGACCCGCTCGGCTTGCCCGACATGCTGTTCATGCGGCCGACCCTGCTCCTCGTCTTTGATCGGCTCAAGGACGAGCTGTTCATCGTGGCGCCCGTTTTTCCGGACGCGACGGATGCCGCCGCCGCCTACGCCGCCGCCTGTGAACGCATCGAGACGGCCGCAGCCCGCCTCGCACGGGCGGTGGAAACCCCGCGCGGACGGCCGGAGCCGCGCGAGGTCGCGCCGCGGCCGCAGGTCACGGCGGCGGATTACGCGGCGATGGTGGATCGCGCGAAGGAGTACATCCTGGCCGGCGACATCTTTCAGGTCGTGCTGGCGCAGCGCTTCACGGTCGACTTCCCGTTGCCGCCGTTCGACCTCTACCGCGCGCTGCGACGCATCAATCCGTCGCCGTTCCTCTATTTCCTCGATCTGCCCGGCTTCGCGCTGATCGGGTCGAGCCCCGAGATCCTCGTCAGGGCGCGAGACGGCGAGGTGACGATCCGCCCGATCGCCGGCACGCGGCCGCGCGGCCGCACGTCGGCGGAGGACGCGGCCAACCGCGACGGCCTGCTCGCCGACCCCAAGGAACTCGCCGAGCACCTCATGCTGCTCGACCTCGGGCGGAACGACATCGGTCGGGTCGCCGCCCCCGGCTCCGTGGCGGTGACCGAACGCAACACGGTGGAGTTCTACAGCCACGTGATGCACATCGTGTCGAACGTCCGCGCCGACCTCGCCGCCGACAAGGACGCGATCGACGCGCTGCTCGCGGGGTTTCCGGCCGGCACCGTGTCGGGCGCGCCCAAGATCCGTGCGATGGAGATTATCCACGAGCTCGAGCCCGAGAAGCGGGGCGCCTACGCCGGCGGCGTCGGCTATTTCTCGCCCGACGGATCGATGGACAGCTGCATCGTGCTGCGCACCGCGGTCGTGAAGGACGGCGTCATGCACGTCCAGGCCGGAGCCGGCATCGTCGCGGACAGCGATGCGGCCTACGAGCAGCGCGAGTGCGAGGCCAAGGCGGGCGCGCTGATCGCCGCGGCCCGGGAAGCGATGAGCCGGGCGGCCGAGCCGGGGTTCGGCCAGTAGGCTTGCGGGCGGCAGACCCAACGGTTAACCCTCGCCCGCATGATCCTCGTCATCGATAACTACGACAGCTTCACCTACAACCTCGTCCACTATCTCATCGAGCTGGGCGCCGAGGTCGAGGTGGTGCGCAACGACGCGATCGGCGTCGGTCAGGCGATGGGGATGAGACCGTCCGCGCTCCTGCTGTCGCCCGGACCGTGCACGCCCAACGAGGCCGGCGTGTCGCTCAAGCTGATCGAAGCCGCGGCCGAGGTCGGGCTGCCGCTGTTCGGCGTGTGCCTGGGCCATCAGGCGATCGGCCAGGCCTTCGGCGGCACGGTCGTGCGCGCGGACAAGGTCATGCACGGCAAGACCTCGCCCGTGAGCCACGACGGCACAGGGGTGTTCGCGGGGCTCCCCTCCCCGTTCGAAGCGACGCGATACCATTCGCTCGTGGTGCGCGAGAGCGACCTGCCCGCCTGCTTGGCCGTCAACGCGCGCGCGCCCGACGGCGCGATCATGGGACTCCGCCATCGCGAGCTGCCGATCCACGGCGTGCAGTTCCACCCCGAAAGCATCGCGACGCAGCACGGGCACGAGCTGCTGGCGAACTTCCTCGATCTCGCCGGCGTGCCCCGGCAACGGAAAGCCGCATGACCACGATCACCGCCACCAAGCGGCTCCCCGACGCGACCCGCCCGCTCGACGCCGCGACCGCGGCCGAGGCCTTCGCCGACATCCTGGACGGCCGCGTCGATGACGACGACGTCTCCGCCTTCCTCGTCGCCATGACGCTGCGCGACGAGACCAGCACCGAAATCGCCGCGGCGGCGCAGGCCATGCGTGATCGGATGATCCGCGTCGAGGCGCCTGCGGGCGCGATCGACGTATGCGGCACGGGCGGCGACGGCAGCCACAGCCTCAATATCTCCACCGCGGTCGCGATCGTCGTTGCGGCCTGCGGCATCCCGGTCGCCAAGCACGGCAACCGGGCGGCGTCGAGCAAGGCGGGCGCGGCGGACACGCTCGAGGCGCTGGGCCTCGATCTCGACCGGGCGTCCAAGCGGGCCGAAGCCAGCCTGGACGAGGTCGGCATCGCCTTCCTCTTCGCGCAGAAGCATCACCCGGCGCTCGGCCGCCTCGCGCCGATCCGGCGCGCGATCGGGCGGCGCACGATTCTCAACCTGCTCGGACCGCTCGCCAACCCGGCGGGCGTGACGCGCCAGCTCATCGGCGTGGCGCGCGTCGATTACCTCACGACCGTCGGCGCGGCGCTCGAACGCCTCGGCACCGAAGGGTCTATGCTCGTCTCGGGCGAGGAGAGCCTCGACGAATTCTCGATCGCGCGCGCGAGCCGCGTCCTCCGCGTCGGTCCGGGCGCGGCGGACTTCCACGTAACGCCCGAAGACGCCGGACTTCCGCGCCACGGTCTCGATGCCATCCGCGGCGGCGATCCCGCCTACAACGCCGCCGCGCTCATCGATCTTCTCGACGGCAAGCCGAGCGCCTATCGCGACGCTGTGCTCCTCAACACCGCCGGCGCGCTCATCGTCGCCGGCCGGGCGACCGAGTGGGCGGATGGCGCGCGCATCGCCGCCGAAGCGATCGACGGCGGCGCGGGCCGCGATCTCCTCGCGCGCTGGGTCGCCTTTCGGTGACCGATACGCTCGCCCGCATCCTCGACGACAAGCGAGCGTTCGTCGCCGCGCGTCGACGCGCGCGCGCGCTCACCGACGTCGAGAAGGACGCGCGCGCCGCCGCCGCCCCGCGCGGCTTCATCGACGCGCTGACCCGCGCGCGACGCGCCGGCCGCTTCGGCCTGATCGCCGAGATCAAGAAGGCCAGCCCGTCGAAGGGGCTCATCCGCGCCGACTTCGACCCGCCCGCGCTGGCGCGCGCCTACGAGGCCGGCGGCGCCACCTGCCTGTCGGTGCTGACGGACGAGCCGTACTTCCAGGGCGCGGACCGCTACCTGCGGGCCGCGCGCGCGGCGGTGCCGCTGCCCGTGCTGCGCAAGGACTTCATCATCGATCCCTACCAGGTGGTCGAAAGCCGCGGGCTCGGCGCCGACTGCATCCTCCTCATCATGGCCGCGCTAGACCTGTCGCTCGCCAAGGAGCTCGAGGACGCCGCCCGCCAATGGGGCATGGACGTGCTGGTCGAGGTCCATGATGTCGGGGAGCTTGAACTGGCGACGCAGCTCTCGACGCGCCTGCTGGGTATAAACAATCGCGATCTCAAGAGCCTGAACGTCGATATCAACAGATCGGTAGAACTCGCGGCGATGCTGCCGCAAGGCTATGTCCTAGTTGGCGAAAGCGGTCTGCGCACCCGGGGCGACCTCGACCGGCTCGCCGCGCACGGCATCACCTGCTTCCTCGTCGGCGAATCGCTGATGGCGCAGGACGACGTGGCGGCCGCGACCCGGCGCCTCTTGGAGGGCTGAGGTGAGCCTCACGCATCTCGACGAGACCGGCGCGGCACGGATGGTCGACGTTTCCGGCAAGGCGACCACCGTCCGTACCGCGACGGCCGAGGGCCGCATCCGGATGAGTTCCGCCGCAGCGGCCGCGATCCGCGGCGGCGGGGTCGGCAAGGGCGACGTGTTCGCCGCCGCGCGCATCGCCGGCATCATGGCCGCCAAGCGCACCTCCGACCTCATCCCGCTGTGCCACCCCCTCCCCTTGAGCGGCGTCGCACTCGACCTCACGCTCGAGGACGACGGCGTCCTAGCCACCGCAACCGTGCGCACGGCGCATGTCACCGGGGTCGAGATGGAAGCGATGACCGCGGTGTCGGTGGCGCTGCTCACGGTCTACGACATGGCGAAGTCGGTCGACAAAGCGATGCGGATCGAGGGCGTCCGGCTGCTGGCGAAGACCGGCGGCAAGTCCGGCGTCTGGACCGCGCCCGACCGATGCTGAGCCTCGACGAAGCGCAGGCGCGGCTGCTCGCCGCTGTCGAGCCGCTTCCGATCGAACGGGTCCCGACCGTCGAGGCGCTCGGCCGGTACGCGGCGACCGACCATCGCGCGCGGCGGACGCAGCCGCCGTTCGCCGCCTCCGCCATGGACGGCTACGCCATCCGCTTCGACGACCTACGGGGCCCCTGGCGCCTCGTCGGGGAGTCGGCCGCGGGCCGAGGTTTCGGCCGCCCGACCGGGCCCGGCCAGTGCGTCCGGATCTTCACCGGTGCGCCCCTGCCGGACGGCGCCGATACCGTGCTCGTCCAAGAGGACGCGGCGAAGGACGGCGATCGCGTCTCTCTGATCGGCGACGGCCCGCCCCACCGGGGGGCGCACGTCCGACCCGCCGGCCTCGACTTCGGCGCGGACGATCTGCTGCTCGCTGCCGGAGATCGGTTGACGGCGCCGCGCATCGGGCTGCTCGCTGCCGGCGGGCACGGCGAGGCGGCCGTGCACCGCCGGCCGCGGGTCGCCCTGCTGTCGACCGGCGACGAGCTGGTCGCCGCGGGCGAGACCGTCGGACCCGACAGGATCGTCAACTCGAACGGTCCGATGCTCGCCGCGCTGCTGCGAAGCGCCGGTGCCCACGTCGAAGACCTCGGGATCGTGCCCGACGATCGACGCGCGATCGGCGACGCGATCGGCCGCGCCGCGGGCGCCGATCTGCTGGTCAGCGTCGGCGGCGCGTCGGTCGGCGACCACGACCTGATGGTGCCGGTTCTGCAGGAATGCGGCGCGGCGATCGACTTCTGGAAGGTCGCGATCAAGCCCGGAAAGCCGATGCTGACCGGCACGCTCGGGCGCACCCGCGTTGTCGGGCTACCCGGCAACCCGGTGTCGGCCTACGTCTGCGCCCAGCTTTTCATCCTTCCGGTGCTTCGGCGGCTGCTGGGCTCCCGAACCCCCGTGCCCGCGACGGTCGCGGCGCGCACCACCGTCGGGCTCTCGGCGAACGGTCCGCGTCGCGATCATCTTCGTGCGTCCCTGTCCTGGGAGGGCGACGCGTGGGCGGTCGCGCCGGCGGAGCTTCAGGACAGTTCAATGCTCCGCGTCATGGCCGCCTGCAACGCGCTGATCGTCCGACCCGAACGGGACGCGGCCGTGGACGCCGGCGCCTTTGTTCCCGTTATGCCCCTTGACAGTTTCCTGCTCGCTACGTAACCGTTCTTTATTCGTTCCCACCGGTGCGAGGCGATAACGATGTTGACGCGCAAGCAGCACGACCTCCTGAGCTTCATCCACGAGCGCCTCCAGGCGACGGGTGTCTCCCCCTCATTCGAGGAGATGAAGGAGGCGCTGGCGCTGAAGTCTAAGTCCGGCGTGCACCGGCTGATCAGCGCGCTCGAGGAGCGTCGCTTCATCCGCCGCCTGCCCAACCGGGCCCGCGCGCTCGAGGTGCTGCGGCTGCCGGACGGCGTCGGCGGTTCCAAGGCATCGAACGTCGTTCAGGCCGACTTCGGCAAGCGGCCGGCGGCGACGTCACAGCCGCAGCCGGCGAACGACGTGGTCGAGCTTCCGCTGCACGGCCGCATCGCCGCCGGCCAGCCGATCGAGGCTTTCGAAAGCGACAGCGCACTGTCGGTGCCCGCCGCGTTACTCGGGCCCGGCGAGCATTACGCGCTCGAGGTGTCCGGCGACTCGATGGTGGAAGCCGGCATCCTCGATGGAGACTATGCGCTCATCCGCAAGTGCGACGCGGCTCGCGACGGCGAGATCGTCGTGGCGCTGGTCGACGGCGCCGAAGCGACGCTGAAGTACCTCCGTCGGGAGGGTGCTATGGTCCGCCTCGATCCCGCGAATCGCGCCTACGAGCCGCAGCGCTACTTGCCGTCGCGCGTGCGTGTCCAGGGCAAGCTCGTCGGACTGCTGCGCCGATACCATTGATCGGGCGCGGCGGTCGCCCAGGGGTGATCGCCGTGCGTCTCCGCAACCGTTCTCACCCTTACCGGGTCGAGCCAGAGCGCGACGGCACCGGTGCGCGCCAGCGCGGCCCGGTCGAGCTTCAGCCAGCGCGGCCGGCACGCGTCGGGCAGCCAGCGGTCGCTGACGACGATATCGGCTTCCGCGCAGGCTGCGGTCAGGCTGCACCAGTCCAGGAAGGCCTTTGATCGAGTCGCGAGCAGGCGCCACCGTCGCCCGCGGCGCTCGATGTCGGTGACGCAAGCGTCGCGGTTGCACCGAGCGGCCGGCGCGTCCGCCCATCCGGTCACCGTCTCGGTCGCGGTCGCGTCGCTCCACATGTCGCTGGTGAAGCTTCCCTGGCGCGGCCTCAGCATCACGAGGCTGCGGCCGTCGACGATGCCGACGTGCCGCCCGTCCGGACCGACGATGAGGTCGGCGGGGGCGGCGAGCGACGCCGCCACCGCCGATACCGCGATCGGCGCGAGGCCGAACCACCGCCGCGACTCCTGCCATAGGACCAGCCACAAGCCGCCGCCGACGAACCCCGCGAAGGCAGCGACCGGCATCGAGGGTACCCGCGACACCGCGCCGGGCCAACTCGCGACGGTGTTCGCTAACAGGATGAGGAAGTCCAGGCTCCAGCGCAGCACCGCGTAGGCGGGAGCGGCGATCCCGAGCGGGTCGAGCAGCAGGGCGAAGGCCGCCGCCGGGATGACGACGAAGCTGGTGAACGGAATCGCGACGATGTTGGCGAGGACGCCGTAGAAGCCGGTGCGGCCGAAATGCGCCATCGCGATCGGCGCCAGTGCGGCCTCCACGACAATACCGGTCAGTCCGAGCGCCAGCAGCGAGCGCGCGAGGCGCACGACGATCGACGCATCGGCGTTGGGCGTCAGGAGCCGACGTCCGAGCGGCGACTGGTAGAGAGCGACGATCGCGGCGACGGCGGCGAACGAAAGCTGGAAGCTCGGGCCCAGCAAGGCCTCGGGCCGGACAACCAGGATGAGGAACGCGCCCGCCGCGACCATGCGCAGCGAGATCGCCTGCCGGCCGATCGCGATTCCGATCAACAGGATGATTGTGGCGATGCACGCCCGCACGGTCGGAACCTCGGCGCCGGCGAGCAGCGTGTAGGCGATGCCCGCGACCGCAGCGACGCCGGCCGCGACGAGCTTGACGGGCCAGCGCAGCGCGAGCCAGGGGCTCAGCAGCAGGAGGCGGCGCACCAGCCACATCGTGCCGCCGACCACCGTGGCGATGTGCATGCCCGAGATCGACAGGAGGTGCGCGAGGCCGCTGTCGCGCATGGCTTCGGTCACGTTCTCGGGAATGCCGCCGCGGTCGCCGGTCACCAGGGCTGCGGCGATCCCGCCGGCGGCGTCACCGACCCGGGCCTGCAACCGCCCGGTGAGGTCGCGCCGCACACGATCGAACCAGGCGAGCGCGCCGCGCGCCGGCCGCGCCTCGACGAGCTCCACAGAACCGAGCCCGTAGCCGACCGCTCCGACGCCCTCGAACCAGGCCCGGCGCGCGAAGTCGTAGCCGCCGGGCACGCTCGGCCCTGGCGGCGCGCTCAGCGTGGCGCGAAGGCGGACGCGCGCACCGGGGGTTACGCCCTCGGGCGGTGCCTGGCGGAGCGAGACGCGGACTCGAGGCGGCAGCGACGGGTCGTCCGGTTCCAGGAGCAGGCGATGGCGGTCGCGCGCCGGCTGGTCCTCCGCCGCGACGACGGTCGCCGTGAAGCTCTGCGCGAAGCGCGGCGCCTGCAGCCTCGCGGTGGCCACGGAGTCCGCGCGCGTCCACGCCAGGGCCAGACCGACCAGGAGCAGCGCGCCGGCCCAGGCGACACAGCGACCGACGAGCCCGCGCGTCGCCGCGCCCGCGGCGATCAGGGCCGCGCCGACGCACGCGACCGCCCGCCAGTGGCCGACGTGCGGCAGCGCGAAATAGCCCAGGATCCCCGCACCGAGCATCACCGGCGCCCACAGCACGAGCTGGTGGCGCTCCGCGGCGAGCCAATCGTCCGCCCTCGCGCGAGCGCCGATCCGGCGCGCCGAGCGGGTGCCGCCGTCCGTTTGAACCGCCGCCGACGCTATGCTAAGCACCCCGCTCCTTTCGGCATTTGCCCCGAGTTTCGGTCAGGTTCCCCATGGGCGCAAGCACCAGCCCCAAGGTGGTGACGCGGTTCGCGCCGTCCCCCACCGGCTATCTTCATATCGGCGGCGCGCGCACCGCGCTGTTCAACTTCCTGTTCGCCAAGCACCACGGCGGCGAGTTCCGGCTGCGCATCGAAGACACCGATCGCGCCCGGTCGACGCAGCCCGCCGTCGACGCGATCCTCGACTCGATGACGTGGCTCGACCTGAGCTGGGACGGCGAGGTCGTCTATCAATTCGCCCGAGCGGGGCGCCACGCGGAGGTGGCGCATCAGCTTTTGGCGACCGGCGGCGCGTACAAATGCTTCATGACCGCCGAGGAACTCTCCGCGGCGCGCGCCCGGGCCGACGCGGAGAGGCGCCCCTTCCGGCTCGAGAGCCGCTGGCGCGACTGCGCGGAAGGCGACCACCCCCAAGGCACGCCCTACGTCATCCGCCTCCGCGCACCGCGCGACGGCGCGACGACGATCGAGGACCGCGTCCAGGGCCTGGTGACGGTGCAGAACGCCGAGCTCGACGACATGGTGCTGCTGCGCTCGGACGGCACGCCCACTTACATGCTCGCCGTGGTGGTCGACGATCACGACATGGGGGTCACCCACGTGATCCGCGGCGACGATCATCTCAACAACGCGTTCAGGCAGCTGGCGCTCATCCGTGCGCTCGGGTGGCCGGAGCCGGTCTACGCGCACGTCCCGCTGATCCACGGCCCCGACGGTGCCAAGCTGTCGAAGCGCCACGGCGCGGTGGGCGCGGAAACCTATCGGGACATGGGAATCCTGCCCGAGGCGCTCGAAAATTATCTGCTCCGGCTCGGCTGGGGGCACGGCGACGCCGAGATAATCTCGCGCGAGCAGGCGATCGAATGGTTCGACCTCGAGGGCGTGGGTCGGGCGCCCGCGCGGCTCGATGCCAAGAAGCTCGAGCACATCAACGGTCACTACATCCGTGCGGCGGACGACCGCCGTCTGGTCGATCTCATCGCGCCGAAGGTCGAGCGCGAGATCGGTCGTCCGCTGACGCCGCAGGACCGGGACTTGCTGCTTCGCAGCATGCCGGAGACAAAAGCGCGGGCCAAGGATTTGAACGACTTGGCGATCGCCACCTTGTTCCTCCTTCGCACCCGCCCGCTCCCCCTCGACGAACGCGCGAAGAAGTTGCTAGAAGCCCCCGCAAGCGACCTGCTGAGTCAGGCTCGGGACGCGCTCGCCGCGACGGCCGAATGGTCCGCCGCGGCGCTCGAGGGTGCCGTCCGCGAACTGTCCGAACGCCTCGGCATCGGCCTCGGCAAGATCGCTCAGCCGTTGCGTGCGGCGCTCACCGGCTCTTCGACGAGCCCCGGCATCTTCGACGTGCTCGAATGGCTGGGGCGCGAGGAGAGTCTGGCACGGATCGACGACCAGTTGCGCTAGCCGACCGGCGGGCGACGAAAAGGAAAGGATGCGGGCGATGACCGACACGGCGAAGCTGACGATCGGCGACAAGACGGCCGAATATCCCGTGCTCAAGGGCACCGTCGGCCCCGATGTCGTCGACATCCGCAAGCTCTACGGTCAGACCGGCCGCTTCACCTACGATCCGGGCTTCACCTCGACGGCGTCGTGCGACTCGAAGATCACCTACATCGACGGCGACGAGGGCATCCTCCTTCACCGCGGGTATTCGATCGAAGAGCTGTCGGAGCAGTCGACGTTCATGGAGGTCGCCTACCTCCTGCTCCACGGCGAGCTTCCGACGCCCGACCAGCACGACGATTTCGCGCGGACGATCACGCGTCACACGATGATCCACGAGCAGCTCGCCTTCTTCTATCGCGGCTTCCGCCGCGACGCGCACCCGATGGCGATCATGTGCGGCGTGGTCGGCGCGCTCAGCGCCTTCTACCACGACTCGACGGACATCAACGACCCGCAGCAGCGCCTCATCGCCAGCCATCGGCTGATCGCGAAGATGCCGACCATCGCGGCGATGGCGTACAAATATGCGGTGGGCCAGCCGTTCCTCTATCCGGACAACAGCCTGTCCTACACGGGCAACTTCCTGCGGATGACCTTCGGCGTACCGGCCGAGCCCTACGAGGTGAACCCGGTCGTCGAGCGCGCGCTCGACCGCATCTTCATCCTGCACGCCGACCACGAGCAGAACGCGTCGACCTCGACGGTGCGTCTCGCCGGCTCCTCGGGCGCCAACCCGTTCGCCTGCATCGCGGCGGGCATCGCCTGCCTGTGGGGTCCCGCGCACGGCGGCGCGAACGAGGCCGCGCTCAACATGCTGCGCGAGATCGGCACGCCCGACCGCATCCCGCACTACATCGCGCGCGCCAAGGACAAGAACGATCCGTTCCGCCTGATGGGCTTCGGCCACCGCGTCTACAAGAACTACGATCCGCGCGCGACGGTGATGCAGAAGACGGTGCGCGAGGTGCTCGGCGCGCTCGGCGTCACCGACCCGATCTTCGACGTGGCGCTGCAGCTCGAGGAGATGGCGCTCAACGATCCCTACTTCGTCGAGAAGAAGCTGTTCCCGAACGTCGACTTCTACTCGGGCATCATCCTGTCGGCGATCGGCTTCCCGACGTCGATGTTCACGGTGCTGTTCGCACTCGCCCGCACCGTGGGCTGGGTCGCGCAGTGGAACGAGATGATCGAGGATCCCGAGCAGAAGATCGGGCGTCCGCGGCAGCTCTACACCGGCGCGGCGCAGCGTCCCTACGTTGCGATCGACAAGCGCTAAGCGGGAAGCACGAGCGTGAAGCGCGCGCCCGGTCCGGGCGCGTCGTCGATCCGCAGATCGCCGTCCATGCCGCGCGCCAGCTCGCGCGAGATGTGCAGGCCCAGCCCCGTTCCCTCTTCGCGCGCCCGGGCGGGGCGCGAGAATTTGGCGAAGACGCGCTCTCGCTCGTCCGGCGGAACACCGGGGCCGCTGTCCCGAACGCTCAACGTCGCCCTCGCGCCCTCCCGCCCGACGTCGATCGCGATGCGTCCTCCGTCGGGCGTGAACTTCACCGCGTTGGTGAGCAGATTGACGAGGATCTGGAAGACCTTGCGTCGATCGCCGCGGATCGAGACCGACGACCCCTTGCCGGGCGTCGTGATGACGATACCCTTGCCGGCGGCCCGGAGCGCGATGAGCGCCGCCGCTTCGTCGACCACCTCGTTCAAGGCGAAGCGCTCGAGGCCGGCGGGCGTCGCGACGTACCCGGCGGGATCGAACAGATCGCCGAGCAGCGCCAGCAGGTGCCGCCCCGCGGCCGCGATGTCGCGCGCGTAGTCGGCGTAATGCGGTGACAGCGGCTGCTGCGCGTCGGCCGCCATCGCCGCCGCCGAGCCGATGATGGCGTCGAGCGGCGCGCCGAGTTCGCCTCCGATCGCCGCCATGTAGCGCTCTCCCGCGACGGCGGCGGCGTCGACCGCCCGGGCGAGCCCGCGGAAGCCGCGCAGCGCGCCGTCGCCGCCGAGGACGGGCGCGCCGTCCAGGCCGAAGACGCGGCGGCTCGGTGTTTCCAGGAGTTGGCCGCGGAAGGCCGAGCGCTCGCGGCTCGCCCGCCGGATCGGCGGCTCGCCGCCCGGGCCGTCGAGCAGAAGCCCGAGGCGCTCCAAGGGCTCGCCGAGCAGGAACATGTAGGCTTCGCCGCCGACCGTCGCCGCGCCGTCCGACAGCGCGACGATGCGGAGATCGGCGTCGACTTCCCAGGTCCAGTCGACGGCCGCGCGCGCGAAGTCGCGCAAGCGCAGCAGGTCGACGGGACCCGGGTCGGTCATCGGCCGCCGAACTCGTCGATCGCACGGCGGTAGCCGGCGTCGAGTTGCCAGGCGTGCAGCACGCGTTGCGCGCCTGCCGGATCGATCTCCGCGTAGAGCGCGATCAACGCCTTCGTCGCCGCGGGCGAGCGCGCGGGCGGCTGGGCCGCGTCGAGCGAACGAACGATCGAGGCCAGCGCGTCCCGATCCATCCCGATGGCGCGCGCGACGGCTAGGGTGCTGTGGCGATCGCGGTCGGTTATCGCGCGCCACGCGACGTCGAGGTCGATGCGGGCGCGAACGGCGAGACCGGTCGCAAACAGCGCGGGATGACCCTGCGTCAGCGCTTGTGCCAGGAACCCGTCGCTCAGCTCGCCGAGCTCGTGGAGGCGCGCCGCCAGCCGGCCCGCCCGTCGGGCGAAGCCCTGCCCCTCGACGTGGTCGGCCATCGAACGGCGCACCGCCTCCTCCACCGCCCGATCCAGCTCGTTCGGCTCAATGACGAACTCTCGGAGCAGGTGGCGACGCAGGACCGCGGCAACCTGCCAGTGGAGTTCGTATGCCAGCGCTTCGGGAAGCTCGTCCCGCGGCAGCAGCGGCTCTTGGAAGCGGTCGCGGCGTCGGACCTGGGCCACGACATAGGCGACGGCGCGGCGGGCCAGCTCGGCGTCCGGATTGCGGGCGAGCGCCTGCACGACGTCGGTCGTCGTCGGCGCGATCGGGTCGCGGTCGGCAGCGAACGTGAGAAGATGTTCTTCGGCGCGGCGCAGCACGAGCGCGAGCAAAGCGGGGTCGCGCAGGCAACCGTCCCCCTCGCGCAAGGACTCGGCGGTACGAACACCTTCGTCGCTCAGCAGCGCCACGAGGTCGGGCTGCCGCCCGCCGTCGCGGAGAAGCGTCTCCACGAGATGTTGCCGTATATCGAGTTCGACGCCGGCGATCAGCTTGTCGACAAGAGCGACCATGATCGCCCGCTGCTGGTCGGTCAGCCGGTGGTGGTGCGGCAGGAACAGATCGACGCCGACGACGGACAAGGCGTCGCGCGCCCGGCGCGATCGGTCCGCTGCCAGTGCGAGCAAGCGCTCGGCATCCCTGTTCCGTTCGTGCGGCAACGCCCCTCTCGTGCTGCGATCAAGCGGCCACGATAACGACGGCGGGTTAATAGCGCTTAAAGCACGACGCCAGCCTTGTTTTCGATGTGCGTTTACGGACGCGCCCGCAGTCGGCGGAAGACCGTGGCCTGGAACAGGAAGAAAGTGGCCGCGCTTGATGCCGCGATCGCGACCAAGCCCGCCGTCCAGCTTCCCATGAGCGCGAAAAGCACGAGCAGCCAAAGCAATGTCTCGGGCGCGGCCGCGAGGGTCCAAAGTCGCCGCTCGCGGCCGTCCGAGGGATCCAGCGGCTCGCCCACGAAGAGTTCGTAGAAGCCCCGCTCGCGCCGGGCCGCGAAGCGAAACGCGACCGCCGTCGCCGCCAGCGCCCAGGCACCCGGCGCGCCGCGGGCCCCCAAGGCGAGCGCGAGCCCCGCGTACCAAGCGGGCTCGATAAAGGCCTCGACGGCGCGGTCGAGCGGCTCGCGGAGCGAACGCTCGAGCTTGAGCTGCGCCAAGCGGTCGCCGACGCCGGCGAGCGGTTCGGTCGCGATCGCGAGGAGAAGGCCCGACCATAGCCAGCCCGTCGCGAACGCCGGGATCGCGAGGACGGCGGCGGCGAAGGCCATGGTCGTGAAGAGTACGCCGGTGGCCCGCGTCGTCAGCAAGGCGGGCAAGGCGACGCGTTCGATCATCGGATAGAGATATCGCGACGGCCACCCCCAGCGGGGCCTCGCCGTCGCCGCGATCAACCGGGCCGCGACCCGTTCGGCGTCGCGGTCGTCCCGCACCGTCTGCAACGCGGCCGGGTCGTCCAGGAGGACCCGTGGGATGCTCTCCCCGATCGCCGACCGAAGCAGCGTCGACTGCAGATCCCATTCCCCCAGATCGGCCGCGACGGCGCGCACGAGGCTTCCGCCGTAGACCGCGATCCCGGCCCAGAAGCTGGCCGCATCGAGACGTTCGGCCTGAGGATAGGGCGGCTCGCCGACGGAGACGGCGAGTGCCGTCGGCCGCGCGGCTTCCACGAGCGCCTCGACCGCTTCGAGGTCGGGGAGCAACCCTTCCTCGACGACGAGAACGCGATCCCCGTCGTCGATCGATCGGCTCAGTTGGGCGGCGTCGCGCACCGTCGTCGCGTCGGTGCCGACCTGGGACAGCGCGGCGGCGAGGCCCGGCGGCATCCGCTCGGCGAAGACGACGACGCGCTCGGCGCCGAGGTCCCGGACGAGACGCGCCTGCCGCTCGATCGCGGACATGCCGGCGACGTGAAGCGCCGCGAACGGTTCAGTGGCACCCACGGTCGTGTGATGCGCGAAGAGCAACGCCACCAATGCCATTCTTCGAACCCCCGTGCGGACCGATGTTGGCCCCTCGCGCTGCCGTTGCCAACCCCGCGGGCGCCGGTTGCGACGACCAGCCGTCAAAAGGCCGCGCCGGGCTGTAAACCGCGGGGCGCAGATGTTAAACAGGCCGAAACCAAGCGTTCCCCGGGGGAAGCATGCGCTCGTTGGCGCCCGTTCATACCGAAGCCGCGCCGACGTCGGCGGTCGAAGACAGCCGCGATGCCGTCGCCGTGGAGGCGCCCGACGTCGCGACGGCCGCCGAGACCGAGGCACCGGTCGACCGGCGACGGCCCGTCGCCGTCGCCGCGACGCTCGCGTCGCTCGTGTGGCTCGCCGCGGCGGCGGCGGCGATCTACCTTCTCGTCCGCTTCCAGCCACCGGCCGATCTGACGCTGACGGGACTCGCCGGGATCGCCGCCGGCGTGACCGCGCCGCTGAGCGCCATCTGGCTCGTCGCGCTGGTTCTCGGTCGCTCCCCGGCCGACGAACGCCGTTCGCTGATCGCCCGGATCGAGTCGGCCGAGGCCCGCGTCGGCGACGTCGCCGCCCGGACGCGCCGCGAGCTGGACGCCGTCGACGGTGTGCTGTCCGCCGTCGCGGAGCGCGTCGAAGCCATCCGAGGGTCGATCGGCAGCCAAGCCGCCAGCCTGATGGACACCGCGGGACGTCTGGAAGAGCGAAGCGCGGCCGTGTCTGGATCGCTCAATCGCGACCGCGAACTGCTCGAGACGCTGCTCGACCGCCTGTCCGCGGGCGGGGCGAGCGCCCGGATCGAATTAACCCGGGTCGCCGAGGTGCTCCCCGAAGCCGAGACACGAGCGAACGCGATCCGCGCGGCGCTCGCGTCCGGCGCGGACGAGGCGCGCCGCGCGCTCACCGAGGTCGATGGGCTGATGGCGACGTCGCAGACGCGGAGCGAAGCGGCGCAGGCCATGCTCGAGTCGGCCGCGCTTCGTCTGACGCAGGCGATCGCGGCCATCGATGCGGCGAGCGGCGCTGCCGCCGAGAGCCTCGCCCATCGCACGACCTCGCTCGAGGCGAGCGCGGACCAAGCGCTGTCCCGCACCGCGGAGGCGCTCGAGTCGGCGCGGCGGGGCGTCGAGGTCCAGGTGGCGGCGGTTCGGGCCAGCACCGAGCAGGCCCGGGTCGTGCTCGAGGGCTTCGGCGGCGCCGCCAGCCGTCAGGTCGGCGAGCGCTTCGCCGATGCGATGGCGCAGGCCGAGCGCCTCACCCGTGAAATGCAGGAGCAGGAGGCCCGCAGCCGCGCCCTGGTCGAGGCGGTCGAGCGGAGCTTCGGCGTGCTCGATGCGAAGCTCGCGAACGCGGCGCAGACCAGCGGTACCACGCTCGACCGGCTGGATCAGCGGCTCGCCTCGGTCCGCGACCAGATCCACCAGCTCGCCACGCCGCTCGCCGGGACCGAGGCGTCGACCCGTGAGCTGGAGACCGCGGTCACCTCGTTGCGCGGCGCCGCCGCCGAGACCGTTCGGACGCTGTCGATCGCCCTCCCCGAACAGATCGGCCAAAGCACGCAGGCGCTCGACACCGTTCGCGCGGCGATCGCGTCGCTCGACCGCGAGATGGGGTCGCTGCAATCCAGCGCGGAGGGACTTTCCGCGCCGGTCCAGTCCAGCCGGGCCAGCATCGAGGCGACGATCGCCGCGCTCGACGCGCAACGTGCGACGCTCGAGGCGACGGTGAACGAGATCGGGGAGCGGCTGGCCGAGGCGAAGTCGCTCGCGGCGGACGTCGACGCGAACGCGCAGACCGCGGCGCTCACCGCGACCACCCGCCTGGTCGATGCCATGGTGCGTGTCCGCGAGATCGCCGCGCAGACCGAAGGCACGATGCGCAGCGCCGTGGAAGGCGTGATCGCCGAGGCGCGCGAAGCGCTGAACAGCGCCGGCGAGACCGCCGTGCGCGAGTCGTTCACCAAGCGCATCAGGGTCGAGCTGAACGAAGTCGAGATCGCCGGCGAGAAAGCGGCTCAGGCGGCGCAGGCGACCGCCGAACGCCTGTCGCGGCAGATGATCAGCGTCGCGGAGACGGCCGCCGCCGTCGAAGCGCGCATCGCGCAGGCCGACGCGCGGCTGGAGCAGGCGTCGCGGGACGATCTGGCGCGCCGGTCGAGCCTGCTCATCGAAGCGTTGAATTCGGCCTCGATCGACGTCGCCAAGGCGCTGTCGACCGAAGTTGCCGACACGGCCTGGGCCGCCTATCTCAGGGGCGACCGCAGCATCTTCACCCGCCGGGCCGTCCGCCTGCTCGACGGCGGCGACGCGCGAAGCGTGGCGCGGCGATACGCGGAGGACGCCGAGTTCCGCGACGGCGTGAGCCGTTACATCCACGACTTCGAGGCGCTGATGCGCCGGACGATGGCGGAGCGCGACGGCGGATCGCTGTCGGTCGCGCTGCTGTCGTCGGACGTCGGCAAGCTCTACGTCGCGCTCGCGCAGGCGCTCGAGCGGATCCGCAATTAGCGGGCGAGCAGTTCGTCGGGCCGGAGGAAGCCGGGGACGACGTCGTCGAGCGTCACCCAGCCGTTGACGAAATTGACGTAGAACACCGCGAATATCACCGACGAGATCATCGTCGTCAGCAGCAGCTTGCGCCAGAGCATCGGGGCCACGGGAGCGCTGTCGGCCTGCCCGCGGACCCGCTCGACGCCCGCCTCCTCGTGGGTTCGGACGCCGAGCGGGAGCGTGACGAACAGCGTCAGCGTCCAGAACAGCAGATAGATCGCCACCGCCGAGCCCAGCTGCATCGTACGTCCCGCCCTTCATGGCCGCCGTCGCCGCCGAGATAAGACGACGACGGCGACGAGACAATCGCTCCTATAGCCGCACGACCTGCACGTCGGTGACGGGCTTCTTGCCGGTCCAGTCGCGCGCGACGCGGCGCACCGCGGTGCGGATCGCCTCGACGAACTTTTCTTCGTTGCGCGCGTCGGCGCGTTCGACCGCCTCCTCCGCGGCCTCGACGCACTCCGCGACGAAGTCCTCGCGATCCTCCTCCACCGGCACGCCCTGGACGATGATCGCCGGGTCGGCGGCGAGCTTGCCCTTGCGGTCGAGAACGACGGTCGCCGCGAGGTAGCCGTTGTGCATGAGGCGGCGCCGCGCGAGCATAGTCGCTCCGTCGGCCGGCAGGATCACGTCGCCGTCGACGACCAGGCGCCCGACCGGCTCGTGACCGACCACCGTCGGCGTCCCCGGCGCCAGCCGGATCGCGCTGCCGTTGATCGGGACGACGGCGTGCGGGACGCCCCAATGCCGCGCGAGGCGGGCGTGCTCTTCCATGTGACGGCGCTCGCCGTGGACCGGAACAGAGATCTGCGGCCTGATCCAGCCATACATCGCCTCGAGCTCCGGCCGCCCCGGATGGCCCGAGACGTGGACGTGAGCCTGCCGATCGGTGACGATCTCGACGCCCTTCGCCGCGAGCGCGTTCTGGACGCGCCCGATCGAGAGTTCGTTGCCCGGGATCTGCTTGGACGAATAGACCACGAGGTCGCCGCGCTCGAGCTTGAGCGGGTGAGTCCCGTCCGCGATACGCGACAGCGCCGCCTGGGGCTCGCCCTGCGCGCCGGTTGAGATGATCAATACCTGGTCGCGCGGCAGCTTCATCGCCTCGTCGAAGGAGAGCACCGGCGGGAAATCGGTGAGGTAGCCGACGCTGCGCCCGACCCGGAGGATCCGGTCGAGCGAGCGGCCGGCGACGACGACCTGCCGCCCGGTGTCCTTCGCGACCTCGCCGAGCGTGTGCAGGCGCGCGGCGTTCGAGGCGAAGGTGGTGACGAGAACACGGCCCGTCGCCCTCTTGATCACCTCGTCGAGGCCCTCGCGCACAGCCGTCTCCGAGCCCGACGGCTCCGGGTTGAACACGTTGGTAGAGTCGCCGACCATCGCGAGCACGCCCGTGTCGCCGATCGCGCTCAGCTCCTCGGCGGTTGAGGGGTGGCCGAGCACGGGCGTCTCGTCGATCTTCCAGTCGCCCGTGTGGAACACGCGGCCGTGCGGCGTCTCGATGAGGAGCGCGTTGCCTTCGGGGATCGAGTGCGCCAGCGGCACGTAGGTGAAGTGAAACGGCCCCAGGTCGAAGCCGCCCTCCTTCTCGATGACGTGAAGCTTCACCTCGTTCGCGACGCCCTCTTCCTCCAGCTTGTGGCGGATAAGGCCCGCGGTGAACGGCGTCGCGTAAAGCGGCACGCCGAGTTCAGCCGCCAGATAGGGGATGGCGCCGATGTGATCCTCGTGCCCGTGCGTGAGCACGATGCCGAGCAGGTCCTCCGAGCGCTCCTCGATGAAGCCGAGATCGGGCAGCACCAGGTCGACGCCGGGCAGGTTGGGATCGGCGAAGGTCATGCCGAGATCCACCATCACCCATTTGCCCTGGGTGCCGTAGAGATTGACGTTCATGCCGATCTCGCCCGAGCCGCCGAGCGGGAGGAAGATCAGTTCGTTACCGGGTTTCATGCATTCCTAGCGTGAATGAGCGCCAAGCCGCGCGTCATCAGATCGTGGTCGACGATCTCGATGGCGTCGGTGTGACGGCTGAAAAGACCGGCGAGCCCGCCGGTTCCGATGACCCTCGCGGGCCGCTGCATTTCCGATGTAATGCGTCGTACGAGGCCTTCAACCAGCCCGACGTAGCCGAAGAACACGCCTGACTGCATCGACGGGACGGTCCCTTGCGCCAGCGCCCGGTCGCCGGGCGGCGGCTCGATGGCGATCCGCGGAAGCTGCGCCGCCGCCATGTAGAGCGCTTCCGCGGCGAGGTTGATGCCCGGTGCGATGCTGCCGCCGACGTAGGCGCCGTCGATCACGACGTTGAAGGTGGTCGCCGTCCCGAAGCCGACGACAACGACGTCGCCGCCGTGCAGGTGGTGAGCCGCCGACGACGTGACCACGCGGTCGGCACCGACCGCGGTCGGATTGTCCACCGCGAGTCGGATGCCCGGATCCACGCCGGGCGCGCCGATCACCATCGGCTCGATGCCGTAGTATTTGGTGCAGAGCCGGCGGAGGTCGAACAGCGTCGGCGGGACGACGGTCGATATGATCGCCGCGGTCACCTGACCGCGGTCGACGCCCTCGAGCTGCATGAGCTGGGCGAGCCAGACGGCGTACTCGTCGGCGGTGCGCTTGTCGTCGGTGGACAGCCGCCAGCGGTGGATGATCTCGCCGCCGTCGAGCAGCGCGAATTTCGTGTTGGTGTTCCCGACGTCGATGGCGAGCAGCATCGCGAGGCTCCTGCTACAGGCCGAACACTTCTCCGGCGTGGATGGCACGCACGCTGCCGTCGACCAGGCGGAGCTTCAACGCGCCGTCCGCTGCCAGATCGTCGAAGCGGCCCGTGAGCGTCTCGTGCCCGAGGCGCGCGGCGAGCAGGCCGCCCCGCCCCGCCGCGCGCGTCAGCCAGCGCTCGCGGATCGGCTCGAAGCCCTGCGCGCGCCACAGGGCGCGGCAGGCCGCGAAGCAGTCGCGAAGCCGTTCGCAGAACTCGGCCGCGGTCGGCGCGTGGATGCCGGCCGCGACCAGCGATGTCGCCGGGCGCTCGGTGTTGTCGGGATGATGGAGGAGATTGACGCCGATGCCGACGATGGTGCAGCCGGCGACGCCTTCGAGCAGGATCCCGGAACATTTGACGCCGTCGAGCAGCACGTCGTTCGGCCATTTGAGCGACAGCCGCTCGTGCGGCACCCACCATTGCAGCGCGTGGTCGAGCGCGAGCGCGGCGACGAAGCTGAGCTGCTGCTGGGGGCCCTCGCCCGGCTGCGGCCGGCACAGGGTGGTCGCGAAGAGATTGCCGAAGTCGGCGGTCCACGACCGGCCGCGGCGTCCGCGGGCCGCGAGCTGGCGGTCGGCCCGCACCCAGAGACCGTCGGGCGCGCCGGCCGCGGCGCGCTCGGCCATCCAGTCGTTGGTGGAGCCGACGACCTCGAGTTCGACGATGTCGCCCCCCGGCATCGTCGCTAGAACAGCGACTGGGCGGCGCGCGTCGCGGCGCCGACGAGCGGCGTGATCGCCAGCATCCCGATCGGCGAGCAGAAGAGCGCGGCGGCGGCGATGAGGCCGCTGTTGATCCGGCTTTCCGCCGGCGCGAACGCGGGCGCCGGCTCGTCGAAGTACATGACCTTGATGATACGCAGATAATAGTAGGCGCCGACCACCGACGTCACGACCGCGATCACCGCGAGAACGTACATCTCCGCCTGGATCGCGGCGTTGAACACCGACAGCTTCGGCCAGAAGCCGAGCATCGGCGGGATGCCGGCGAGACTGAACATGAAGATCGCCATGGCGAAGGCCAGCGCCGGCCGCGTGCGCGACAGGCCGGCGAGCCCGTCGATCGCTTCGACCGGGCGGCCGTCGGCGTCGCGCATCTGAAGGACGCACAGGAACGAGCCGAGCGTCATCGCGACGTAGACCGCCATGTAGAACAGCACCGCGGAGATGCCCGTCACGTTCGCCGCGGCGAGACCGACGAGCGCGAAGCCGACGTTGTTGATCGACGAATAGGCGAGCAGCCGCTTCATGTTGCGCTGCCCGATCGCGCCGATGGCGCCCAGGATCATCGAGGCGATGGCCGCGAAGGCGATGATCTGCCGCCACTCGCCGCTGACGCCGCCGAACGCCTCCATCGTCACCCGAACGAGAAGGCCCATGGCCGCCGCCTTGGGAGCCGAAGCGAAAAAGGCGGCGACGGGCGTTGGCGCGCCCTCGTACACGTCGGGCGTCCACATGTGGAACGGCACCGCCGATACCTTGAACGCGAGGCCGGCGAGGATGAAGACGAGGCCGAAGAGCACCCCGATCTGGATCTCCGCGCCGCCGCGCAGCCCCTCGCCCAGCGCCGCGAAGTTGGTGGTGCCGCCGAAGCCGTAGATCAGCGACACGCCGTAGAGCAGGATGCCGCTCGCCAGCGCGCCGAGCACGAAGTACTTCAAGCCGGCCTCGGAGGAGCGCGCCTCGTTCCGGTGGAAGGCCGCCAGCACGTAGGCGGCGAGCGACTGCAGCTCGAGGCCGAGATAGAGCGTCAGGAGGTCGTTCGCCGACACCATGATGCTCATGCCGAGCGTGCCGAGCATAAGCAGCACAGGATATTCGAAGCGCGCCGTGCGCGTCCGCTTTAGATAGGGAATCGCCAGCAGCGCCGCGGCCGCCGCGCCGACGTACATGATGACCTTGAGGTAGGTCGAGAAACCGTCGGCGATGTGGAGGCCGTCGAACGCAGTCGCGCTGAGCGTCGTGTCGAACGCGACGCGTCCGAGCGGGCTCGACGGGTTGAACAGCGACAACCCGGCCAGGAGGTAGATCGCGACCGACGCCCAGGTGAGCGGCACGAGCGAGCGGTCGCCGCGGAACACGCCGATCATCAGCAGCACCATCGCGCCGGTGGCGAGCACCAGCTCGGGGGTGACGACGCGGATCGAATCGATGAGCGGCTGCATCAGTGGGCCTTGACTTGGGTGGCGACCGGCGCGGCGGGCGTGCTGCGCGCGGCGACCTGCTGGACCGGCGGCGCGGCGCGGTCGATGCGCGCGACGATCGCGTTGACCGGGGCGTGGAGCGGATCGAGGAACGGCTTGGGGTAGATGCCCATCCACAGCACCACGGCGGCGAGCGGCACCATGATGGCGAGCTCGCGCGGGGTGAGGTCCTTGAGGCTCTTGAGGTCCGCCTTCTCGAGCGCGCCGAAGATGATGCGCCGATAGAGGTAGAGCGCGTAGGCCGCGCCGAGGATGATGCCCGTCAGGATGACGAAGGTCATCCAGCTCGACGCCTTGAACGCGCCCATGAACACGAGGAACTCGCCGACGAAGCCCGACGTGCCGGGCAGGCCGACCGACGCCATGGTGAACAGCATGAAGAACAGCGCATAGGCCGGCATGTTCGTCGCGAGGCCGCCGTAGCGGGCGATCTCGCGGGTGTGCAGCCGGTCGTAGACGACGCCCACGCAGAGGAAGAGCGCGCCCGACACCACGCCGTGGCTCAGCATCGTGATGATCGCGCCCTCGATGCCCTGGACGTTGAACACGAACAGGCCCGCCGTGACGAACGCCATGTGGGCGACCGACGAATAGGCGATCAGCTTCTTCATGTCGTCCTGCACCAGCGCGACGAGCGAGGTGTAGACCACTGCGATCATCGACAGCGCGAACACGAGCCACATGAGCTGCGCCGACGCCTCCGGGAACATCGGCAGCGAGAAGCGCAGAAAGCCGTAGCCGCCGAGCTTCAGGAGCACGCCCGCCAGGATCACCGATCCGGCGGTCGGCGCTTCGACGTGCGCGTCGGGAAGCCAGGTGTGGACCGGCCACATCGGCATCTTGACCGCGAAGCTCGCGAAGAAGGCGAGCCAGAGCCACGTCTGGACGCGCGGGTCGAAGTCGTAGGAGAGCAGCGTCGGGATCGACGTCGTGCCGGCGGTCGTCGCCATGTAGAGCATGGCGAGCAGCATCAGCACGCTGCCCAGCAGCGTGTAGAGGAAGAACTTGTAGGACGCGTAGATGCGCCGCGCGCCGCCCCAGATGCCGATGATGAGGAACATCGGGATCAGGCCGCCCTCGAAGAACAGGTAGAAGAGGAACAGATCGAGCGCGGCGAAAACGCCGAGAACGAGCGCCTCGAGCAGCAGGAAGGCCGCCATGTACTCGGGCACGCGCTTGTGGATCGACCAGCTCGCCAGGATGCACAGCGGCATCAGGAACACGGTCAGCACGATCAGCAGCATCGAGATGCCGTCGACGCCGAGATGCCAGCTGAAATAGGGGGCGAAGAGATCGACCTTCTCGACGAACTGGAACGCCGCCGATCCCGAGTCGAAGCTCGCCCACAGCAGGATGCCGAGCACGAGTTCGACCAGCGTGGTGCCGAGCGCGATGGCGCGGGCCTGCCCGACGCGGGCCGCCTCGCCGCCGGGCGCGAGCAGCACCCAGAGCGCCGCCGCGATCGGCAGCAGGATCATCACCGAAAGGATGGGGAAACCCATTATTCGCCCCCGAAGACGCGGGGCAGGAACCAGGTGGCCGCCGCCGCGAGGCCGATCAGCATGACCAGCGCATAGGTGTAGACATAGCCGGTCTGCAGCCGCCGCGCGGCGACCGAGCCCCCTTCGACCAGCGCCGCGACGCCGTCGGGCCCGAAGCGGTCGATCGTGCCCTGGTCGCCGCGCTTCCACAGCAGGCGACCGAGCCAGAACGCGGGACGGACGAACAGCAGGTCGTACAGCTCGTCGAAGTACCACTTGTGGAGCAGGAAGTTGTAGAGGCCGCGGAAGGTGACGGAGAACGCCGCCGGGATCGCCGGGTTGCGGACGTAGCTGTTGAGCGCGAGCAGCAGCCCGACGATCCACATCGCCATCGGAGTGTAGACAACCCAGGTCGGCGCCTCGTGGACACGATGCATGAACTCGGCGTCGAAGAACAGCGAGTTCGACCAGAAGCGCGCGCCCTCCTCAGCCCCCACGAACTCGTGGTGCCAGATGGCGCCCGCGAACAGCGCGCCGAGGCTCAGGACCGCGAGCGGGACCAGCATCGACAGCGGGCTCTCGTGCGGATGATAGCCCGCCGTCCCTTCGCCGTGCGCCGCGTGGCCATGGCCGTGCGCCGGCGCGGCGGTCGCTTCGACGCTGCGCTGATCGACGTGCGCGTGCGCGCTGTCGGTGGTGCCTTCCGCGCCCGCCGGCTCGCGATGGTGGTGGACCGCGTGCTGGATGTGCTCGGACTCTGCCCAGCGCGGACGACCCGCGAAGGTCAGGAAGATCAGGCGCCAGGAGTAGAAGCTCGTCAGCAGCGCGGCGAATGCGCCGACCGCGAAGGCGACGTAGCCCGCTTCTGTGCCCGACTGGAACGCGCTCTCGAGGATCGCGTCCTTCGAGTAGTAGCCCGACAGGTAGTTCACGCCCGTGATCGCCAGTGTGCCGATCATCATCGCGCCGAAGGTCAGCGGGATCGCCTTCCGGAGCCCGCCGTAGAAGCGCATGTCCTGCTCGTGGTGCATCGCGTGGATCACCGAGCCGGCGCCGAGGAAAAGCAGCGCCTTGAAGAAGGCGTGCGTGAACAGGTGGAACATCGCCGCGCCATAGGCACCGACGCCCGCGGCGAAGAACATGTAGCCGAGCTGCGAGCAGGTCGAATAGGCGATGACGCGCTTGATGTCGGTCTGGACGGTCGCCACGGTCGCGGCGAACAGCGCGGTCGCCGCGCCGACGTAGGTCACCACCGTCAGCGCGCCGGGCGCCGCCTCGAACATCGGCGAGAGACGGCAAACCATGAACACGCCCGCCGTCACCATCGTCGCCGCGTGGATCAGCGCGGACACCGGCGTCGGGCCTTCCATCGCATCAGGCAGCCAGGTGTGGAGGCCGAGCTGCGCCGACTTGCCCATCGCGCCCACGAACAGCAGCAGGCAGATCGTCGTCATCACGTCGACGCGCATGCCGAGGAAGCCGAACGTCTGGCCGGCGTAGCTCGCCGCCTGCCCGTTGATCGTGGCGATGTCGATCGTGCCGAACACGAGGAACGTCGCGAAGATGCCGAGCGAGAAGCCGAAGTCCCCGACGCGGTTGACGACGAACGCCTTGATCGCGGCGGCGTTGGCCGACGGCTTGTAGTACCAGAAGTTGATGAGGAGATAGGACGCGAGGCCCACCCCTTCCCAACCGAAGAACATCTGGACGAGGTTGTCCGCCGTCACGAGCATGAGCATCGCGAAGGTGAAGAGCGACAGATAGGCGAAGAACCGCGGCTGGTCCGGATCCTCAGCCATGTAGCCCCAGCTGTAGAGGTGGACGAGCGACGACACGGTGGTGATGACCACCAGCATGACGGCGGTCAGCCGGTCGAGGCGCAGCGCCCAATCGATGCGCAGGTCGCCGGACTGGATCCATTCGAGCACGGGGATGACGCGCGCCTGCGACAGCAGCTCGTGGTCGAGGAAGATCACCCACGACAGCGCCGCGGCCGCGAGGAGCGCGCCCGTGGTGACGGCCTTGGAGGCGACCGCGCCGATGACGCGCTGGCCTAGGCCGGCGACGAGCGCCGCGAGGAGCGGCAGGAAGACGATCGCCTGAAGCAACGGATCAGCCCCGCATCATGTTGATGTCGTCAACCGCGATGGTGCCGCGGTTGCGGAAGTAGAGGACGAGGATCGCGAGCCCGATCGCCGCCTCGCCCGCCGCCACGGTCAGGACGAACATGGCAAACACCTGCCCGACGAGGTCGCCGAGGTAGGTCGAGAAGGCCACCAGGTTGATGTTGACCGCGAGCAGGATGAGCTCGACCGACATCAGGATGATGATGACGTTCTTCCGGTTGATGAAGATGCCGAGCACGCCGAGCACGAAGAGGATCGCCGCGACGGTGAGATAATGACCCAGGCCGATCATGGGACGTCCACTCCCTTGCCGGTTTCGACCTTGACGAGCGTCACGGCCTCCTCCGGCTGACGCGCGACCTGGGCCGCGATGCTCTGGCGGCGCACGCCGCCGCGCTGGCGGTGCGTGAGAACGATCGCGCCGATCATCGCGACGAGCAGCACCATGCCCGCGGCCTGGAAGATGTAGACGTAGCGCGTGTAGATGAGGCTGCCGAGCGCCTGCGTGTTGGTCATCCCCGCCGCGGCCGCGACGGGCGCCGCCTTAACCGCCGGCGCGAAGTCGGCGAAGGTCCAGGCGCCGGCGATCAGCACCAACTCCGCGAGGAGGACGCCGGCGATCGTGAGCCCGAAGCCGAGGTAGCGGGCGAAGCCCGCGCGCAGTTCGGCGAAGTCGATGTCGAGCATCATCACGACGAACAGGAACAGCACCGCGACCGCGCCGACGTAGACGATCACGAGGATCATCGCGAGGAACTCGGCGCCCATCAGCAGGAACAGGCCCGCCGCGTTGAAGAAGGCGAGCACCAGCCACAGGACCGAGTGCACGGGATTGCGCGCCAGGATGGTCATCAGCGCGGAGAGCACGACGACG
>Ga0164290_1000705_pt1 | contig 89510 bp, 87 predicted proteins | sample Micstemetagenome_FD_108782 | JGI IMG/M metagenome (GOLD analysis project Ga0164290, IMG submission 108782) | Contaminated culture microbial community from soil near Moab, Utah, USA - Microcoleus steenstrupii SON62 (Illumina Assembly) | ecosystem: Environmental > Terrestrial > Soil > Soil crust... | reverse complement strand
TCCATAGTATGTAATACATTTGGGGGCTTACTAAATAAGGGGCAGGGTTGTTTAAAGTTACTAACGTTTTATTTAATAATTTATTTCATTCATGTTCATTGAGCCAAATTTAACAGGTGAGCGCAGAGGCTGGATTGAAGTGATTTGCGGCAGTATGTTCAGCGGCAAGACCGAAGAGCTCATCCGCAGGCTGAAAAGAGCTAAGATCGCTAACCTGAAGGTTGAGATCTATAAACCGGCCATTGACGTTCGCTACGATGAAACACAGGTGGTGAGCCATGATGCCAACAGTATACAAAGCACTCCCATAGAAAATTCCCAGACCATTTTACTGATGGCCCAGGAGGTAGATGTGGTAGGTATTGATGAGGCCCAGTTTTTTGATGCTGAAATTATGCATGTCTGCGAAATGCTTGCCCTCAGAGGCACCCGTGTGATTGTAGCAGGGCTGGATATGGATTATCTGGGCCGACCTTTCGGACAAATGCCGAATTTACTGGCCATTGCAGATTATATTACCAAATTACACGCCATCTGTATGAAATGCGGCAATATTGCCAATGTTTCTTACCGGAAAGTAGAGGGTGATGGCCAGGTATTACTGGGAGAAAAAGAAACTTATGAACCCCGCTGCCGAAAATGTTTCCATGAAAAGTAGCAGAACCATACTGGCCCTGGTAAAAAAAGACCTCCTGCTGGAAATGCGCCAGCAGTATACTTTGTATGGCATACTCCTGTATGTGGCTTCTACCATTTTTGTTGTTTACCTCTCAATGGGTCAACCAGATGATGCTGTATGGAACGGTTTATTCTGGGTAATACAGCTTTTCGTATGTGTGAACGCGGTGGCCAAAAGCTTTCTGGCAGAAGGGCGAGGCAGGATGTTATATTTCTACTCTATTGCCGGACCTGTTGATTTTGTATTATCTAAACTTATTTTCAACCTCATCTTAATGCTGGTGATGAGTTTGCTCAGTTTGCTGGTATTCTCTCTCCTGCTGGGCAATCCTTTACAGAACTTTCTCCAATTTACTGTTATTGCCTGCTTAGGTGGAATCAGCCTGAGTCTGGTATTTACCTTTCTTGCGGCTATTGCCGCAAAAGCACAACAACAATCGGCCATGATGGCCATCATGGGTTTTCCATTGATTATACCCCAGTTATTACTGCTGATGAAAATTTCAGGGACAGGTTTCTCCGATGTGATTCAAGCCGGCTGGTGGCAGATGGTGCTGATGCTGGCAGGATTAGACCTACTCGTGGTAGCCCTCGCAGTGATTTTATTTCCGTTTTTGTGGAAAGACTAGGGAAATTTGATTTTTTGATCTTTGATTTTTTGAGTTTAAATTCAAGAAATCAAAGATCAAAAAATCAAAACCTGAGGTGCCTTACTGTTTGCCCTTTATTAATGAGTTGTTTGAGTGAGTCGATACCGATTTTCAGGTGTTTTTCAACATAGTCTGCTGTTACTTTCTTGTCGCTGGCTTCGGTTTTTACACCATCTGGAATCATGGGCTGATCGCTTACCAGCAATAATGCACCGGTTGGTATTTTATTGTAGAAACCTACGGTAAAGATGGTAGCCGTTTCCATGTCGATGGCATAAGCGCGTACTTTAGTGAGGTAGGCTTTAAATTCATCATCGTGTTCCCAAACGCGTCTGTTAGTGGTATACACCGTTCCTGTCCAGTAATCAACTTTATAATCGCGTATGGTGGTAGAGATAGCTTTCTGCAAAGCAAATGCAGGCATGGCAGGCACTTCGGGCGGAAAATAATCATTGGATGTACCTTCTCCCCTGATGGCAGCAATGGGTAAGATGAGGTCACCTAATTTATTTCGTCTTTTTAACCCTCCGCATTTTCCAAGGAACAACACTGCTTCCGGCGCAATGGCGGTGAGCAGGTCCATGATGGTAGCTGCACCCGGACTTCCCATTCCAAAATTAATGATGGTTATACCATTGGCAGTGGCACATTGCATGGGTCTGTCTGCCCCGATCACTTTCACTTTGTTCCATTTGGCAAACATGGTTACATAGTTGCTGAAATTGGTCAGCAAAATATATTTCCCGAAGTTTTCCAGTTTCTCACCGGTATAACGGGGTAACCAGTTGTTCACAATTTCTGATTTCGTCTTCATAACATTACTGTTTGGGTCTGCTTGCTCGGTATCTTTGAACAAGTTAATTGGCTAAAATACAAAAAAACAATTCCACCTGCAAGCATTATGATCAAAATTGACTACCCTTCCTACCCTTTTAAAATTGAAATGAAAGCGGGTAAGGAACATATTTTTGATCCGCTCCGTAAAAAATGGATCAGGCTTACGCCTGAAGAATGGGTACGTCAGAATTTTCTCCAGTACCTGTTACAAGTGAAACAATACCCCGCTTCATTGGTTGCCGTTGAAAAAGAAATTATGGTGGGCGAATTGAAAAAGCGCTTTGACATTCTCGTTTATAAAAACAATCTCCCCTGGCTGCTGATTGAATGTAAAGAAATGGATATACCCGTTGATGAAGCTGTCTTCAACCAGCTATTGAGGTACCAGTCTTCTTTACAGGCCAGTTATATCATCATCACCAATGGTAATGAAACCAAAGGATGGGCTACCAAAGAGCAAGAGATCACTTATCTAGATTCCATTCCAGACTACCACCACTAACTTATCATCATAAAAAAAGGGAAAGCTAAACTTTCCCTTTTTTATTATCATCTTTCTGACTTTCCGTCTTTTGTCTTTCGGACTACTATGGGAAAATCCCCAATTCCGCATACGATGTACCTACTTTATTGATGGCACATACATAAGCAGCAGTTCGCATATCGGGAATTTCAGGATTATTTTTCCATATCTCCATGATCTCGCGCGTTGCTGTAATCATGGTTTCTTCGAGACCGCTGTGTACAAGGTCTACCTCCTCTGGTCCATGAAGAATAAAAGTACGTTCGCCATCACTTACTTTTTTTCCAGTGAGTTCTTCAATTTGTCCGAGGATATGGTTATTCATGTTTTCAGTGAACCTTTTTTCCATACGGCCATAACGAACATGGCTCAGGTTTTTCAGCCACTCGAAATAAGATACCGTTACACCACCTGCATTGAGGTACATGTCGGGTACTACCAATATGCCTTTTGCTGAAAAAATTTCATCTGCTTCCGGTGTAAGTGGTCCGTTAGCAGCTTCTCCAATAATCTTTGCTTTTACACGTGGCGCATTTTCACCATTGATCACGTTTTCAAGTGCCGCCGGAATGAGGATATCACATTCCAGTTCCAGTGCATCGGTACTTTTGGCGAGATTGGTAGCTCCCGGAAAATTGAGGATAGAACCTGTTTTCTTTCTATGCTGAAATACTTCTTCTTCATTCAATCCTGCCGCATTGAAAATAGCACCTTCATATTCTGCAATGGCCACTACTTTTGAACCTGCTTCACGGAAAAATTTAGCAGAATGGTATCCCACATTACCTAAGCCCTGTACTATTACAGACTTATCTTTTACACCTACAGACAGACCCAGCTTCTGCATTACATCGGGCATATTACATACTTCACGGATACCAAAGAAAACACCGAGTCCGGTGGCTTCTTTTCTTCCACGAACACCACCCTGTGTAACGGGTTTACCGGTTACGCATCCGGCTGCATCAATCTCACCTGGCTTCAGGGATGCATAGGTATCTACGATCCATGCCATCTCGCGTTCTCCTGTACCATAATCTGGTGCAGGTACATCAATGCCTGGTCCGATAAAGTTTTTCTTTACCAGTTCAGCAGTATAACGACGGGTAATTTTTTCCAGTTCATAGGTAGAATGACTGCGCGGATTAATTTTAATACCTCCTTTACCTCCACCAAAGGGCACATTCACAATAGCACATTTGTATGTCATGAGTGAAGCAAGCGCCATCACTTCATCCTGGTTTACTTCTTCACTGAAACGGATACCACCTTTACAGGGCGATTTATGCTGCGAATGCTGCACACGGTATGCTTCAATTACTTCTATACGGCCATCATCCATTTTAACGGGGAATCGCATGCTGTAAATGCTGTTACAGGCTTTAATCTGTTCAAGCAAACCCTTCTCCCATTTTGTGAATTTGGCCGCCTTATCAAAACTTCTCTCAACACTTTGAAAGAAGCTATACGGTTTGTGATCTGACATGAGCTAATCGTTTTTGTTTTTGACGTTTATGATAGAGCAGATGGCTTATTGTTCATAGCGGATGGCGACAACCATTGGCCATGTACCATAAGCTATCAGCTTTTCTTTTCCAGTTTACTGATTTTACGATCAAGACTTGCTACATAAATGAAGAGTCCGGCAACAATGGTGATCACTACGGCCATCACCACATAAATTTTACCATTACTTCTCATGATATCTGTTTCTTCAGCCAGCTGCTGTGCAGATGCCATTGTGGTGAATAACAAGGCAATCAGGGTAAAAGATATTCTTTGCAGTAACTTATTCATGTGTTAGTCTTTGTTCTTTAATTATATCATAACGAATCCGTAATGTACTGATCCATACGCCTGCTAATGTCCATCCGATTACTGCAGGATAAAACACCATGCGCATATTCGAATCCATGTCTTTTCCGTTCAGTCCCGGATTACCTTCACTTCCCTCTCCACCGGGATGTAATGATTCGGTTAAACGGGGAAGGATCCAGAGCGTTGGAAAGAGCATGAAAAAAGCGAAAATATTGTATACGGCTCCTATCCTGGCTTTCTTCTCTTCTTCGTTCATACTGCCACGTAATACAAAATAGGCGAGGTAAATTAGCATGGCAATAGCGGCTCCGTTTTGTTTGGGATCGCCACTCCATGGGCTACCCCACTGGTAATTGGCCCAGATGGCACCGGTAGCCAGACCCAGAAAGCCAAAAATGGTGCCGGTAACAGCGAATGCCACAGAATAATGATCATGAATGGGTTTGCTGCCCCGGAGGTATTTAATGGCATATACCACAGATACCCCGAGCAGTATCATCATGGCAAACCACATGGGTACATGAAAAAAGAAATTGCGGATCGATTCCTGCAGCCTGTCATCTAATTTCGGTACTTCTACCAGGAAACCATAAGAGCAGACATACATTAGTAACAGAAAGGATAATATCTTCCACCAGGCTTTTCGAATCATGATTGTTTTTTTACAGTTCCCGGACGCACCCTCCAAACTAACAACTGTTTGGCGCAAAATTAGGTGAAAGCCCCTCAATAAATGCCAGTGTACCGTAAAATAATCTATTCACACCGGGCGTGAATGGTGTCGGGTTCTGCAGGATACATAAATGAAACTTATCTTGTGACTGTATATGCCAGTACCCGTACTATCTGTCCGCGACCTTTGTGTAGACTTTACATCCTCCTCCGGTAATCAGCGGGCTGTTGATCACCTCAACTTAGCTGTGCATAAAGGAGAAATACTGGCCATTGTAGGTGAATCGGGGTCCGGAAAATCTGTTACAGCCCTTTCCATATTGCGTTTATTATCGGGCAGCCATGTATCCTATCCATCCGGGCAGCTTATTTTTCATGATGGTGATACAGCGACAGACCTGCTGACCCTTCCTGAAAAACAGATGGAGCAATTAAGGGGTCATAAAATTGCCATGATTTTCCAGGAACCCATGACCGCCCTGAATCCGGTCTTTACCTGTGGCAACCAGATTGCAGAAGCCATTCGCCAACATTTTGACCTTGATGAAAAACTGATCCAGGCTAAAGTAGTGGAACTGTTCAGACAGGTGCAATTACCGGACCCTGAAAAAATTGGTTTGAGATATCCACATCAACTCAGTGGTGGACAAAAGCAGCGGGTGATGATTGCGATGGCTATGAGCTGTCATCCTTCCTTATTAATTTGTGATGAGCCAACCACTGCATTAGATGTAACGGTTCAAAAAAATATTTTACGTCTCATTAAAAACTTACAGTTACAGCACGAGATGAGTGTGATTTTTATAACGCACGACCTGGGTGTAGTAGCTGAAATAGCGGATCGTGTGGCTGTTTTATATCGGGGCAAATTATTGGAAGAAGGAAAAGTAGAACAGATTTTTAAAAAACCCGCTCACCCATATACCAAAGCATTGCTGGCCTGCCGCCCTGTTTTGCATCCTAAAGGGAAACGGTTACCTGTAGTGAGCGATTTTATGGATGAAGAGATGTCGGAAAAAAAATCTTTAGTAACTGAGCCCTCTGTTGCTCCCATCATTTCATCATCCCACGATCAGCCCATTCTGCAGGTGAATCATCTTTGTGTCTGGTATCCGGTTAAAAGAAATTTACTGGGAAAACCACTCTCCTATATGAAGGCGGTAAACGATGTGAGTTTTACCGTTCAGGAAGGTGAAACACTGGGACTGGTAGGCGAATCGGGCTGTGGTAAAACAACAATCGGGAGAACGATATTGGGTCTTACCCCTGTAACATCAGGCTCCATTCTTTACAAGGGTCATGATCTTACGCATGCTACTGCCAGGCAAAGAATGCCGTTTCGTAGCGATATGCAATTGATTTTTCAGGATCCCTATTCTTCCCTCAATCCGCGCATTACTATTGGTGAAGCCATTGGAGAGCCTTTGCTGGTGCATGGACTGGTAAAAAACGATCAGGAAAAAAAAGATGTAGTGATTGATTTATTAGAGAAAGTGCAGTTAGGTGCTGCGCATTATCACCGTTATCCGCATGAATTCAGCGGTGGGCAAAGACAAAGAATTGTGATTGCCCGTGCGCTGGCGCTAAAGCCTTCCTTTATTGTATGTGATGAAAGTGTTTCGGCATTAGATGTAAGTGTACAGGCCCAGGTATTGAATTTACTGAACGATCTGAAGCGGATTTTTTCTTTTACCGCTATTTTTATTTCGCACGACCTATCTGTAGTAAAATATATCAGCGACCGGATTATGGTGATGAGAGCCGGGAAGATAGAGGAGAGCGGACCTGCAGAAACAGTATATCATACGCCAAAAACCGAGTATACCCGGCAATTGATTAATGCTATCCCCGGCATGGGCACTACTTAAGGTTTGTTTATATATATTGAATAAAAACGGCAAAAATTCCGTACCTTTGCCGACTTCACAAAAAATCATGCCGTAACATGAAATTATCTCAATTTAAGTTCGATTTACCCCTTAACCTCATTGCCCAAAACCCTACCAAAAGAAGAGAAGACAGTCGCCTGATGGTGGTTGACCGTAAAAGCGGTCACATGGAAAACAAACATTTCCGTGATATCCTGGAGTATTATGATGACAAGGATGTGTTTGTAGTAAATAATACCAAAGTATTTCCCGCCCGTATGTATGGCAGGAAAGAAAAAACAGGTGCCAAGATTGAAGTGTTTTTGCTGCGTGAGCTAAACAAGCCCAATCGTTTATGGGATGTAATTGTTGATCCCGCAAGAAAAATACGTGTGGGCAACAAACTCTATTTTGGCGATAACGAGGAACTGGTAGCAGAAGTCATTGACAATACCACCAGCCGTGGCCGTACCATCCGTTTTTTATGGGACGATGATGATGAGAGCTTCAAAAAAATGCTGGAATTTTTAGGTGAAACACCTCTTCCTAAATACATCAAACGCAAGCCTGATGAGGAAGACAAAGAACGTTACCAGACGGTTTATGCCAAGCATGAAGGTGCTGTTGCAGCCCCTACTGCCGGTTTGCATTTCAGTAAAGAGCTCATTAAACGTTGCGAAATACTGGGTATCCGTTTTGCAGAAGTTACCCTTCATACAGGATTAGGTACTTTCCGTCCGATTGAAGTAGAGGACCTGAGTAAACATAAAATGGATGCAGAATACTATGCCATTTCTGAGGAAGCCTGCAAAATTGTAAACAAAGCCAAAGAAGGTGGTCACCGTATCTGTTCTATCGGTACTACTACCATGCGTGCTATGGAAAGTAGTTTTACTGCCCAGAAATTATTGAAACCAAGTGAAGGATGGACCAACCATTTTATTCACCCTCCTTACAATTTCAATGTGGCGGATAGTTTAGTGACGAATTTTCACCTGCCGAAAACAAGCCTGCTGATCATGACCTGTGCTTTTGCCGGTTATGACCTGGCTATGGAAGCTTATAAGAAAGCTATCAAAGATAAATACCGTTTTTTCAGTTATGGTGATGCTTTATTGATCATCTGATTGGAAGAGAGAAAGGATTTTTAAAAGATAAAGCCATCCGCCTGAGGCGGATGGCTTTTTTCATTTAACAACCAACAACTCCCATATACCCTTATAAGAAGTTGTCAAAACTGAATCTAACGTTCACCTAAACTAACAAACATTAGTTGTAATTATGGTATAAAACTGCAACTATTTTTTCAAAACCGCAAATAACTGCAATATTATTTTACAAGATGGGAATAAAATTGCACGAAACCTCTACAAACTGCTGTTTTTAGCCTCTATATATTGGCGAAGTTTTTCTAAGTTTTTTTCCATCATAGGTCCGAGTATCTTATCGTTCATCATGGTTCCCAGCTTTTCCCAGGGGAGCCAGCTTACCGATTGTTCAAACTGCCATTGTACGATGGTGAGTGTTTGTTGTGGCTGGTGAATAAGTTGTATGGTACTTACCTGTTTTCTGTTCTGGGGGCTGATCCACTCACTGACCACCGTGGAATCGGTTACCTGTGTTATACGCACTTTAGTTTTACCAATAAGGGCTTCGGTAGCAGAGCTGATGTGTACAGAACCGTCATTCATCCCTTCTACCCAGTTTTTCCATTCCTGGATACTATTGATGGCTGAATGTATGTTAGCAGGTGTTGCTTTGATGTTTACAGCCCTTGACACCAATACTTTAGATGGTAATAATGCACCCATACCGGTAGCCAGTGCAAAAAGGGCTACCAAACTAATAGCCGCCAGTTTCAACAACTTCATACTATTCCCATTTAAAGGTTTTAAAAGCAACTGCATACACCACTACCGTCCATGCACCCAATATCATCAGTTCTTTTCCGCAGGCAGCTAATGAGGCCCCTTCAAAAGCAATATTCCGCATGGCATTATTGAAATGTGTGAGTGGCAATATCCTGCACAAGGGCTGCAACCACGACGGAAACGCATCGATGGAGAAAAAAGTACCCGCCAATAAAAACTGTGGTAAGGTAATCAGATTGGCCAGGGGAGGAATACTGCTTTCGTTTTTAGCCAGACTGCTTACAATAAAACCAAATCCCATAAACAAAATCAAGGCAATAAAACTGAGTAGCATGATGGTGAGGAAGGTCTCTACCCCATTCACCAGTGTAAACTTAAAAGCATAATGCCCTACACCGATAATAATGATAGCCGTCATCATCTGAAAAATCACACGACTCAACGCCTCTCCCAGTACAATATATGGCCTGCGTATGGGTGTGGCATAAAAACGTTTGAGCACCAACTGCTGACGGAGGTTAAAGAATAGAAAAGCGACTCCAAATACACCTGCACTCAATAAAGAAAAACCCAATTGCCCAGGTAAGATAAAATCAATCGTACGGTAAATACGACCGGGAATTTTTTCGATACGGCTATTGACCATGGCAATGGTTGGCGTATTGCTGTATGTCTGTTGATTGATGCCTGCAATAACAGCATTCAATATTGATTGGAGCACCTGCAGGTTCTGTGGATTCACCGCTTCTGAACTCGATATATGAATAGCATAAGGTGGATTTTCCACACCTGACTTGCGAATATCTATGATGGCAGTAACCCTACCCTTTTCCAGGTCTTCTTTCAGTGCCTGACCAGATTTTTGAATGATCCGGATACCTGCAATATTTTTCAATGCAGGATAAATGGGATTAATTGTATCGGTTTCTGCTGCAAAAGCTATGCTTAGCGACACCCTGCTGCCTCCGCCAATAAAACCAAAAACAAGGATAAAAATCAAAGGGAATGCAATACTGAAAATAACTGCAGACGGACTCCGGAATACAGCTTTCAGGCTTCCTTTGGTGATGGCCAGCATGGCACGCAACTGGCTGTATTTTACAGACATACGATTTTACTTGTGAAACAAAGCTATCCCATTCTTCAGGAAGATAAGGGAAATATTTTTGATACAAAGACAAAAGTCGTATATTTGGGTGACAAATGTTACTTTATGGCGAAAGCTAAGAAAATACTGCCTGCACCTCATCCTCCTATTGTTGAAGAGCCTGTTGCAGCCTATTTACCTGCCGTTGCAGCATTTACCTATCGGAAATTTAAAAAAGTGGCCGATATGGTTCCTTTTACCCAGGCTGAATGGGCCGCCATTTTACATCTCTCAGAAAGAACACTTCAGCGTTATGCCAAAAACAACGGTTCATTCGAAGGTATTTATACTGACCGTATTCTCCAGTTACAGGAACTCATTGAAACAGGGCTGGCTACTTTTTCTTCCCCTGCTGCTTTTTACCAATGGTTAAAAAAAGATAAACCTGTTATGGGGCACCTGCTCAACTTTCATTCCTTATCCAGCACACGCGGCATTCAGGAAACCCTAAGCCAGCTTATTCGCATACAACAAGGTGTTTACGCATGATTCTATACCGTTTTGCGCACCACAAATTTTCAGATGACTTATCTGGTACCGGAGCTAAACTAAAAGGCGGCCGTTGGAATTCAATCGGAACACCTGTATTATATACCAGCAGCACTATATCACTGGCTTTACTTGAAATTCTTGTTAACACAGGCAGTTTCGAGGAACTCCAGTTATTTAAACTGATGCAGGTTACATTACCCGCAGATGCACCTGTATATCGTATTGACACAAAAAATCTGAAAAAAAACTGGCGCCACGATTTTGAATATACCCAATGGATGGGTACTGAAATAATGCAGGATAAGAAAACGCTGGCTATCGCCTGCCCTTCAGCCGTAGTTGAACAGGAACAAAATTTTCTGCTCAACCCGGCACATAAAGACTATGGTAAGATTCGTCTGAAAGAAGTAAGCGGCTTTTATTTTGACGAACGTTTATTCCCCTCAATGTATCGTTAAGAAATAAGGCATTCTTGCCTGTGGTTCGCCCACCATCTGTTTTACTTGTTTGAATTGTTGCATCAGTTGCCATTGCTCCAGACCTATTTCATCTTTAATCAGACTGGTTTTCACAGAACGTTTGTAATCACCCATGATCTGTTCTAAGAAATTTTTCTTTTCAGGGTATTGACGCAACCTGTAATCCCCTTCTATTTCAGCCAGTTTTGCCGCATGCTTTACTGCATCCAGCAACGTACCAATCTTGTCTACCAGGCCTGCTTCCAGCGCCCGTTTACCTGTCCATACCCTGCCTTGTGCAATACTGTCTACGTATGCCATCGTTTTATTGCGTCCATCTGCTACCCTGCTTTTGAAAGTCTGATAAATAGAATCTGTTGCCGACTGGAAAAACCTTTTCTCAGTAGCAGTTAAGGGACGGTCGCCGGCACCCATATCGGCGTAGGGAGCCGTTCTTACCCTGTCGGTAGTAATACCCAGTTTATTTTTCAGGAAGGATTCAAAGTTGGGAACAATACTGAATACGCCGATGGAGCCGGTAATGGTTGTTTCATTGGCAAACACCGCATCTGCATTACAGGCAATATAATATCCCCCGGATGCAGCCACATCGCCCATACTTACAACTACGGGTTTTTCTTTTCTTGCCAGTGATATTTCTCTCCAGATTACATCACTTGCCAAAGCACTTCCACCCGGTGAGTTTACACGAAGCACAATCGCTTTAATATCATTGTCAAGTCTGGCTTTGCGAATGACATTTTTATAGAGATCGCTGCTAACCTGTTCGTCATCTCCTTCCTGACTCACAATATCCCCCTGCGCATAAATGATGGCAATTTTACTTCCACCTGAATAATCACTCAGCGTGGTCGCAGCAGCATATTCATTTATGGTCACAAAATTGATACTTGATGCTGGCCCCTTTTTCAGTCTTTTCAGTATCTCGGTTTTTATTTCATCATCGTATTTCAATCCATCTACCAACTGGTATTTTTCTGCATCAATTGCAGACTGTATATCGCCTTCATTGGCCAACTGATGTAATACCGCAGTATCAATTTTTCTGGCTGTACTCGCTGCCTTTAAAAAAGCGCTATACAAATCGCCCAGCCATACGGATGTTTGCAAACGGTTGGCCTCCGTCATTTTGGTTTCTCGCAAAGGTTCTGTGGCGCTCTTGAATTTGCCTGCATAAAATATTTGTGGCTCTATCTGCAACTTATCCAGCATCCCTTTCAGAAAAAATAAGTTTGATGAAAACCCCGACCATTCCAGTCCGCCCTGCGGGTGTACATATACCTTTTCGGCGGCGCAGGCTACATAATAGGCTTTCTGTGTCATGGTTTCTCCATAAGCAATCACAAACTTGCCCGACTTTTTAAAATCTATTATGGCTTTACGTAATTCTTCACTCGATGAAAATCCATTGGCATTGTCACTGGCGAGTATATAAATTCCTTTCACTGCTGAATCAGCTTTGGCCTCTCCAATCAGTCTTACCACATCAAATAAGGATGGCTTATTAGCTTCGGCAGCTGAAATAAGTCCGCCGAATGGATCTTCTTCTGCCTGTTCTTTAAAATTCACAGATAAATCGAGCACCAATACTGCTTTTGTACCCACTACCGGCATTTCTGAGGTAGTAGCTGTTGATATAAATCCGATCAATATAAATATGCCAATTACCGTAAACACGATCAATGCCAGCAGTGACGCAAAAAATATTTTAAAAAATGTCTTCATATGCTTTTTTTACAGCTTCTTACAAGATACTATTCTTCCTTCTGAGAATAATCCTCACGGCTACGTGAATTTAAAGATATTTGAGGCCGCTAATATCTTCAATTTATGAATACAGCGTATTTGCTGACAGGCGGTAATATGGGCAACCGGTCTTTTCACCTGCAACAGGCCGAACAGTATATTCAACAATATTGTGGCGAAATCGTTTGCAGTTCTTCCATTTATGAAACCGAAGCCTGGGGATTTACAGACCAACCCTCATTTTATAACCAGGCACTGGAGCTGAAAACAGCTTTATCGCCCGATCAGTTAATGCGGAAATTATTGGCCATAGAACTGGAAATGGGCCGTGTGAGAACCCTGAAAATGGGGCCACGCATCATTGACTTAGATATTTTACTGATTGATGACCTGATTATTGAATCTGAATTACTTTCTGTACCACATCCTGCACTCACAGAAAGACGTTTTGCACTGCTTCCATTGGCCGAAATTGCACCTTTACTCCTACACCCCATTGAAGGCAAAACCATTATGGCTTTATTAGATGCCTGCACCGATACTTTAAATGTGCAAAAAAAATAGCATTCTGCTTTGTTACTGCGGTTAATTTTGACGGTATTGCAGTAAATAAATATGAAGTATCAATATATTACCGTAGAAGGAAATATCGGAGCGGGTAAGACTACATTAGCGCATTTGTTATCCAAAAAACTCAACTCAAGACTTATTTTGGAAGAGTTTGCCGACAATCCTTTCTTACCCAAATTTTATGAAAATCCACAGCAATATGCTTTTCCGCTGGAGTTGTTCTTTATGGCTGAACGCTATAAACAACTGAAAGATATATCGCATACAAAAGATATGTTTCAGCATATTACCGTTTCGGATTACCTGTTTACCAAATGTTTGCTCTTTGCTAAAGTAAACCTGCCGGAAGAAGAGTTCAGGCTTTACCAGAAACTGTTCGATATCATTCACCAGCAGATCACGTTCCCCGATATACTGATTTACCTGCATGCACCTGTTCAGAAACTGCAACAGAATATCAGGAGAAGAAACAGGGAATATGAACAAGCTATTCCAGATGAATATCTTTTCAATATACAGGAAACCTACACCAGTTATATCAAACAACACAATATCAAAACCATTTTTATTGATGCAAGCAATGCCGATTTCCTGGGCAATGAAAAGCACCTCAATATTGTATTGGATGCACTCGAAAAAGATTATGACGGAGGTCAGCATTATTTCAGCTTACCCTGACACAATACCTGTTCCTCATCAACCAAAGAAAAATGAATACAGCAAATAATAGTTACGACCCTTTCGCTGCCATGCGTATTCCCGAATACCGCAATCTGATGATGGGACGTTTTCTGTTTATCATGGGACTGCGTATGATGGGAACACTGGTAGGCTGGTGGATATACGAGCTTACCAATGACCCATTTGCCATTGGTCTGATTGGTTTATCGGAAGTCATTCCTGCTGTTTCGCTTTCATTGTATGCGGGTCATGTAATTGATATCAGTGAGAAAAGAAAATTATTATTGAGGGGCGTGAGTTTGTATTTCACCTGTGCCATTTTTCTGCTCTTGTTATCGACCAATTATACTTCCACCCAACTGAGTAACCACTGGATTGCTTTCAGCATTTATGTGATCATATTTTTTACCGGTATTATCCGTGCATTTACAGGGCCCACATTTGGCACCATGGTGGCTGCTATTGTACCAAGAGAGCAATTACAAAATGCCACTACCTGGAACCAGGGCATCTGGCTTACTGCATCTGTTACCGGACATGCTACTGTTGGGTTCATGATTGCTTTTCTGGGCAATACCGGCTCATTGATCATCATCTGCAGTATGGTAGCCATCGGCTTTTTATGTATGTACCAGATTAAACCCAAACCTTCTTTGAATGAACCTGGCGAGAAAAAAACCATGGACAGTGTAAAAGAAGGCCTGCGTTTTGTTTTTAAAACGAAAGAGGTATTGGGTGCCCTAAGTCTTGATTTATTTGCAGTTCTTTTTGGCGGCGCTGTTGCCATGATTCCAGTATTTGCCAGAGACATCCTTAAAACAGGACCCATCGGTTTTGGCTGGCTCAATGCCGCCTCCGATATTGGTGCCATACTGGTGGTTATTTTATTGACCCTTTTCCCACTTCGAAAACAACAGGGTAAAAAGTTATTATTAGCCGTGGGCGGATTTGGCATCTGCATCATCATCTTTGCCTTGTCGGAATGGTTCTGGTTGTCTTTTTTTGTGCTGATGCTGAGTGGTATACTCGATGGTATCAGTGTTGTAGTAAGGGGCACTATTCTTCAACTTAAAACCCCCGACCAGATGCGCGGCAGGGTGATGAGTGTAAACTCCATGTTTATCAACAGCAGTAATGAGCTCGGACAATTTGAAAGTGGCGTAGCCGCAAAACTTCTGGGTGTTGTACCTTCTGTTGTTTTTGGGGGATGTATGACACTGCTTGTAGTGGTTACCACCTGGTTTAAGGCGCCGAGTTTGAGGAAGATGGAATATTGAGTGAACGCATTTAATTCATTTTGGCTTATTTGTGTAGATGACCTTAGTTATGCTGAAACGGTTTGGGTGGGGATTTTATTAACAGGGAGAAAGGGAGTTAAAATAGCTTTGCAACTAAACAAATAAAAAGCATCCCGGAGGATGCTTTTTATTATTAATTAGGTATGACGAGTTTGTTGTTGTTTCGGTTGATATCTGCCAATCGCATGGATGGATCAATTTCTATGGACTTGATTTCCTGTATACCTTTGCCAATAGAGAACTTGTATTCAGGATGCGTCCAGCGCCAGGGGGTATGCACCGTTCTGGGGATTTCATTTTCTACCGGCTTTGTTCCATACATCAGGTCCAGAGAAATTACATGTATTTCCTGTGAACCGTCTTTATAAGTTACCAGTACATCAATAGGCATTGGCATTTTGCCAACACGTTTTATGGAGAGCATGGTCTTTCCATTTTCAACGTTAATATCACCTACTGCATAATCGATGGTTTTGGTTGAGTTGATCCAGTATTCTTTATACCAGTCGAGCTCCATACCACTTCTCTTTTCGGCCACACGGATCAGGTCGTTTGGATTGGGGTGTTTGAATCTCCACTGATAGTAATAGTCGAGTAAAATCTGGTAGCGTACTTTTTCGCCTACGATATAACCCAGTTGCGCCATAAATACGGCTCCTTTACTATATGCCGCAGCACTATATGCAAAATTGGTGTTGAAATGATCGGCATGTGTACTGGCAGGTTCTTCCAAACCACTTTTTGCGAGGTTGAAATAGCTACGGTACGATCCTTCTGCTGCAAAGCCTCCCCTGCCCCGCATTTCGGCCATTACGCGTGATGTGGCATAATCGGTAAAGCCTTCATCCATCCAGGGATATAATGCTTCATTGCTTCCGAGCATCATCTGGTACCAGCTATGCATCCATTCGTGGATGGCAGTACCAATACTTGCATTTTTAAGTAAGGTGGCCATAGGGTATTCCATACCGCCATCACCACCCTGAATAAAAGTGTAAGTTTTATACGGATAAGGGCCGAAGGTTTTGGCTATAATAGGATAAGCCAGTGCAGTTGAATCTGCCACTTTCTGCCAGCGGTTTTCAACAGAGTCAACAGCTTTATACACTACACGGATTAATGGACCGTTCGCAGTGGTGCGTGTAATCATTTTATAGTTTGGATCGGCTGCCCACATAAAATCGTGAACATTGTATGCCTGCCATTTCCAGGTAACTGTATTACCAGAACTTATTACGGGTTTGACACCTGCTGCTTCATATCCCCTGCCAATTTCATTGGCATTCATCAGGTCGCCACCTGCGGTTACAAAATAATTTTTGTCGATGGTAATATTCACATCAAAATCGCCCCATACACCATAGAATTCCCTGGCTATGTATGGATTGGCGTTCCATCCCTGGTAATCGTATTCTACTACTTTGGGGTACCACTGGCTCATACTGTAACGGATGCCTTCAGCATTATCTCGACCACTTCTGCGGATCTGTAAGGGTACCTGTGCTTCAAACTGTACATCCAGCTGCACTTTCGATTTAGGCATGATGGGTTTTGCCAGCACTACTTCAAGAATGGTTTCATGTACTTTCAGTTCCTGTGCCACAGCTCCAATTTTTACAGATGACACCTGTTGGAAACCGATTTGTTCTGGTGTGAGTTTACTGATACGGTCTTTCACTCTTGCATCCCAGTCGAGTCCGTCACTCATACGGGAAGGTTCTCTCAACACGGTTTTACCGAGTTCGCGGCTGCGCACATCCATACTGCTGTTGGGCTGAAATGCGTTCCAGTATAAATGAAAAAAAATACGGTGTAAGGTATCAGGTGAATTGTTCCAGTAATCAATTTTTTCCGTACCGCTGAAACGGTTCGTAGTAACATCCATGTTTACATTGATCTGGTATTTGATACGTTGCTGCCAACGGTCTGGTTGTGCCATTAGTTCAGTAGATAACTGTACAAGAACCGTTAACAATAAAAACTTTTGTAACATTTTTCTTTTCATGCTGCGTAGATCGTTTTAGTAAAATCCTGTAGGTATGCTGATATTTTTTATCAGGAAAAGATATTTTCCATCATCGTAAAGAAACAGATAATGTGGTGGAAATGATCAAAAAAAGGGCAGAAATTTATAAATGGGTGAACAGGTATTATGACGGATTACCCGCTACCACGATCACTATTTCTCCTTTCACGGTTTTGGCACGAAAGTGATCGGCTACTTCTTTGATGGTTCCCCGGAAATTCTCCTCATAAAGCTTAGTGAGTTCCCGGCTTACAGCACAGGACCTGTTTTCACCAAAGTATCCGGCCATTTCATCAAGCGTTTTTACCAGTCGTACCGGACTTTCATAAAAAATCATCGTTCTTTCTTCGGTTGCCAGTTGTTTGAAAAGGGTCTGCCGGCCTTTTTTGAGGGGTAAAAACCCTTCAAATACGAAACGGTTACCGGGAATGCCGCTGTTAACGAGTGCCGGCACAAAGGCGGTTGCACCAGGTAAACATTCTACTTTAATTCCCTCCTGCACACAGGCCCTGACCAGTAAAAAAGCCGGATCAGAAATACCGGGTGTGCCCGCATCGGTAATCAGGGCAAATTGTTTCCCTGCTTTCATCTGGTCTACCAGGTGTGCTACTACTTTATGTTCATTGTGCTGGTGATAGGGCGACAGTGGTTTTTGAATCTGGTAATGGTTCAGGAAGCGGGAAGAGGTGCGGGTATCTTCACATAAAATCACATCTACCTGTTGTAATACTTCCAGTGACCGGAGTGTTACATCTTTTAAATTCCCGAGAGGTGTAGGGACGAGGTAGAGCATAGCAGATGGTGGGATGTCTGATGTAGGATCTCTGATATGGGATTTTGTATATCCGAGATCAGACATCAGACATCAAAAATATCATTGTATCATTTCAATCTCATAAAATTCCATTACCGGATTGGCGAGTAATTTTTTACTGGCTTCTTCGGCGATCTGTCTGGCTTCGGCTTCTGAGGCGGCATCGATCTGTAAAGTAATATGTTTACCAACCCTTACATCAGATACTGATCCCAGTCCGAGGTTTGTCAATCCACCCAATACAGCTTTACCCTGGGGATCGAGAAGGTCTTTCAATGGCATTACTTTGATCTGCACGTTATAGGTCATGATTCTGTTTGTTTAAGGAGCAAAGATAAAACTACATAGGCAATAAAACTAAGCGGAACTGCCAGCCAGCCAAATAAGATGGCTCCAACGATGGCTACTACTGCTATCAGGATAAAAGGAACTAATTTTTTTACACTGATATTTTTAAATTTCAATGCCATCATCGGGAGGGTAGAAACCATGAGGTAACTCACACTTAGTACAACAGCATACCAGAACCATTTATTCAGCAAAACTGTAATCACCCACGATTCCGTGGTGTTCCAGTAAATCAATGGAAAGGAAGCCAATAATAGACCTGCTGCTGGTATGGGTACTCCTTTAAAACCATAGGTCTGCTGCGTATCAATATTAAACCTGGCCAAACGATAGGCTCCGGCACAGGGTAGCAGGAAAGCGGGTAATAACCAGGTTATAGATGCATCGAGTCCATCGGGTTCCTGAGCGAGGCATAAACGCAGGAACTGGTATACAATAAGACCCGGTGCCACACCAAAACTCACTACATCAGCCAATGAATCGAGTTGTTTCCCCATTTCTGATGGCACTTTCAGTAAACGCGCCATAAATCCATCACAGAAATCGATGATAGCTGCCAAGGCAAGAAAAAGACTTGCCCATTGCATTTTTTCAGGCACTTCTACAATGGGTTCCCCAGCGGAAGAACTGGTAATCTCCAGCCCTGTTTGCATAATACACACAATGGCCATACAACCAAATACCAGGTTAAGCAGGGTGAACAGGTTGGGGATTTGTTTCATGGGGATGGGTTGGAGCTTATGGCTTATGGTTCATGCCAATAGCCGTATGTTAGCTATATGCCATGAACTATTCGCTATTCGCTTTCTGCTTGATTATTTTCTTTTCATCAACGTTTCAATCTCTTCTACGGTGATGGGAATATTTTTCATCAGGTCTGTATTACCGTTGCGGGTGATCCAGAAATTGTTTTCAATGCGAATGCCCATTTGTTCTTCTTCAATATAAATGCCGGGTTCAATGGTAAAAACCATGCCTGCTTTAATGGGTTCTGTTTTAGTACCGAGATCATGTACATCGATACCTAAGTGATGTGAAATGCCATGATATAAATATTTACGGTAAGCCCTGTTTTCAGGGTTTTCATTTTTCACATCCGATTTTTTCAATAAGCCGATTTTCAAAAACTGTTGGGTGGCTTCCTCTCCTACTTTCTCTGTATAATCCACAATCGTAATGCCGGGTTTCAAAATACTTTTGGCATAGTTGTGCAAATGTAAACAGGCATTGTAAACTGTTTTTTGTCTGCGTGTGAACTTACCGTTAACAGGTACGGTTCGGGTAAGATCGGCACAGTATCCGCCGTATTCTGCGCCAAAGTCCATCAATACCATTTCTCCATCTTTACATTCCTGGTTGTTGGAAACATAATGGAGAATACGGGCACGATCGCCACCGGCAATAATGCTGCCGTATGCCGGACCCGTTGCACGCTGGCTATAAAAATCATGGTATATCTCTGCTTCGATTTCATACTCCATTACGCCGGGTCTGATAAAACCCAGCAGGCGGCGAAAGGTATGATCAGTTATATCAATGGCTTTCTGTATAACTGCTACTTCCTCCTTGGTTTTTATGGCGCGGAGCCCACGCATAATTTTTGCAGCACGGTGGTATTGATGCAGCGGATACCTTTCTTTCATTTCATCCACAAAACGATAGTCGCGGCTCCGGATCTGTGAAGCTTTCCGGTCGTTTTCATTGGTATCGAGGTAAATATGATCGGCCAGGTGTACCCATGCCTGTAGTAAAGCATCAATACTATCGAGCCATACAATGGTTTTGATGCCTGAAATAGCTGTAGCTTCATTGACCCTCAATCTTTTCCCATCCCATTTTTCTTTTAGCTCATTGGGACGAACCAACACCAATACTTCACGGTATTTCGGATCGGGACAATCGGGGAAAAGTATCACCATTGAATCTTCCTGGGTAATGCCACTTAGCCAGAACAGGTTACTGTTCTGCTTGAATTTATGCAGGGCATCTCCGTTCATGGGCCATTCATCGTTGCTCACAAAAATGGCGATGCTGTTGGGAACCATGGCTTTTACAAAGCGTTCTCTATTGGTTATGAAGATGTTAGCATCCAATGGCAGATATTTCATATGGGTTATTTTGGAGTGGCTGCAATATAAAACATAATGTTTTGTGAGCCTGCTACAATTCAACACAGCCTCCGGCCGTAAATGTTAAAAAATAGCCGGTCATCCAGAATCGGGATTGATTTACGAATATAATCGTATGTTTACTACGAAATAATTCGTCAATCAATAAAACAACAACAATGAAAACGATTTTAATCAACAAATGGGCAGTGGGAATTGTACTCGCACTGGCAACCATCAGTTTCTCAGCCTGGAAAGTGGCAGACAAGGAAACACAGGATAAACCAGCGTCAGACCATTTCTATCAGGATACTACCAAAACAAAAAAGAAATACAAAGTCAGGTACAGCGATGACCGTGATTATAAAGTGGGCGACCTGGATAAAGCAATCAAAGAATTAGACAGGGCTTCCATTGAACTGGATCGGGATATAAAACTTGACCTGGGCAAGATGGAAAAGGAAATGAAAAAGGCAATGGAGGAAATCAAGAAAATTGATGTAGATAAAATTCACTCAGAAGTACGCAAGGCCATGAAAGAAGTGGAACTGGCTTTAAAGGAAATTGACTTTAAAGAAGTAGACAAAGAAATGGCTAAAGTGAAAACCGAATTAAAATCAGAGAAGTTTAAACATGATATTGATTTTGATAAAATACGCATTGATGTAGAGAAGGGCCTGAGTGAAGCTAAAGTAGGTCTCGCTACTGCCAAAAAACAATTATCTAAAATAAAAGCCTTTGTAGATGAACTGGACAAAGACGGGCTGATTGATAAGGATAAAAATTACAAAATACAGGTGAAAAACCACAAGCTCTATATCAATGGTAAAGCACAGTCTGAGGATGTAAACAAAAAGTACAGTAAATACCTTGATGAAGATGATTATAGCATCAGTAAGGATGCGGATGATGAGGATATTGAGATATAGATTTATAGTCCATAGTCCATGGACCATGGTCTATGGACTACTTTAAAATTTTACTGTAGGACATTTCACTCCTCCGCCTCCATTGGAAAAAATACCACTCTTTATAATAGAGATTTCATAAGCACCACGTGCACCATTAATGCCACCGAGATTGGAGGTAGTGGCATCATAGTTAAATGTAAAACGGGTATCATTCACCTGGTAACCTACCATGGGTATTACTGCATCTTTATGGCGGTAATATAAACCCAGGATCATCTGTTGTTCTCCATCACCACTTAAATTACGGTTGGCATTAAACCCTACTACGGTTTCCCAGGCATTCCCCATTTTACTCACATAAATATTGGGGTTTACAATCCATAGGTCCTGCAGTTTTACACTGGCATTTACAAAACCTGTGTATCTCCTGTTTACACGTGCATCAGCTACATTCGGCGCAAAAAAACTTTCCTGCGGACTATTGATATGCATCACACTTACACCTGCATTGAAGTACAAATTATCTGAAGCAAAATATGCATAGTTCATACCTACCTGCAGGTCTACATAAGAAGTCTGGCTGTAAGCAAACGGTTCATTCGAAGGAATATTGATATCGAAGAATTGTCCGCTCCACTGGTTATCAAAACTCAATTTGCTGATATCTATTCTTTTGGTAACAAGTCCAACACTGAAGCCCCCACTTAATAAACTGTTATAGCCGAGCATCTGGTGGTAAGCAACACTTGCATAAGCATTGGTGGACACAAGGTTTCCACTTCCTGCTTTATCGCTGTATAAAGATGCTCCTACGCCCATCCAGCCATTTTCAAAACGGTTGGCGAATAATTTAGCATCACCCCATAAACTCATAGTGCGGAAGGGATTACCTACACTGGCCCACTGGTTGCGATAATTACCACCGAGTCGATAATCATAATCAGGATTAAACCCTGTATTGGCCGGATTTACCAGCATGGGGGCATTATAATATTGCGAAAAATGCAGACCCTGTCCTTTCGCATTGGTTACAATGATCCATAGTAAAACAATCGCTCCTGTTTTCAACACACTACGCATAGCTGGCATTTATCGAAGTAATGTAATATCACCTTTCTTTGAAACCTTATCACCATTGGTAAATTCAATCTGTAAGGTATAATGGTATACATCCTGTGGTTGTATACGTCCTTTATACCTGCCATCCCAACCCTCTGTCTGGTTATTGCTCACATATACCTGTACACCCCATCGGTTGTAGATGCGCCAGGTCATTTTATCTATTCCATATCCACGCACAAAAATTCGGTCGTTGGTACCATCGCCATTGGGTGAAAATGCATTAGGCACTGCTGCAGTGGCATTGACGGTTACACTGATTGACTGACAAGTAGTATCACTACAACCTGAAGCATTGAATGCAATAAGACAGGCATTATAGGTTCCCGTGCGGTTATATAAATGAGATACAGGAGAATCAGGATCAGTGGTAAGTGTACTGTCGCCATCTCCAAATAACCACTTAAAGGAAACAGCTCCTGTGGATCCATTATTAAAGTTTACCGCTGTATTCGGTTCAGTTGGATTGGGCGTATAAGTAAACGCTGCTGTTGGGCTGCCGCTTACTGTTATAGTTTGGGTAGTGGTATCTCTTATGTTACAGGTTGCATTGTCTACTGCTATCAACCGGACTGTATAGGTACCCGGTGTGGGGTACAAATGTGTTGGACTGGTAAGGGTTGATGTGGTTCCATCACCAAAATCCCAGAAGAATTGTTGTCCGGCCAGTGAAGTATTGTTAAACACTGCATTATAAGGTGCACAACCTACTGAAGGAGTAGTAAACCTCGCTTCTACATTCGGTGCAATGCGTATTTGTTGTACGATACTGTCGGCATGGTTGCAATAATTCGTATCGATGAGTACCAGTTTTACATCATAGGTACCGCCAGCAGCATAAGTATGAGTTACCAGCCCCGGACCCGCAACCCTGGTGTTACCATCCCCAAAATGCCATCGGAAACTCTGGTTGGTGAAGGGTTTACCGGCAGGTGCAACGGAGGTATTATTAAACTCAAATACCAGGGATTCGCAGGGCGGAATTTTGGTAGATGTAAATGATAAAGCAGCTTCATCACCACGTACCCGCATATTGATATAAGCGGTATCAGTAAAGTTACAGGTCGTAGAATCAACGGCTACGAGCATTACCCTGTATAAACCGATATTATTAAAAGTGTGAGAGATAGACGGCGTAGTGGTTCTTACCCGAGGGGTACCATCTCCGAAATCCCACCAGTAAGCATTACCCTGTGCCAATGTGTCTCTGAAATCAACTGTTAGAGGTACACAACCTGCTGTATCTCGGGCCACACCATTTATTGATGCCTGAAGACCTGCACCAACTCCAGCAAGATCGAAGGAGAATTTGATAGCGAGAAGGTTACATCCTCCTCCTGAATTTGAGCCTGCATTCTGGTTATTTCTTGACCAGACTCCTGCTGATCCGGTTAATCGACCCGGGTCATTAATATCACGCGAACATGAACAAATGGATTGATAAATAGTTCCATTACGATCAAACCTGCTTGTTCCACCATCTACATGATCTCCGGTAGAACCTGAACCAGAATTAGCACCAAAAAATGTAGCATACAAAATAGACCGTGCATCCCTTTCGATTACATAAAAATATAGATCCTCGCCGTCTGTTGTTGTTTTGAATTGACCTGTACCAGTTGTAGTCAACCCTCTTGTTCCTGCAGAAGGCATCCCCGTATTCAAAACACCTCCCCAACCTGATACATAAACATTCTCACATCGGTCAACAAGAAAAGCAGTAGGAGATATATTTGGTGCATTGCCTGTTATTGTTCCGAAATTTGTTGAATAAACAAAGCCGGAAAGATCAGGCTGTAATTTGGAAATAAATTGTTTTCCGGTAGCCTGATTTCCATTTGCATTAATAGGTGCATTTACTATCTGCCAAGGAACCGTTGATGTTCCCATAATATAAGGGAATCCGCTTCTGTCGAACTGAATTCCATAAATCAGATCTATTCCATTTGTAGCAAAGTAGCTGGTTTTCAATATCTGAGATCCATCCTGACTCACTATGCTCACGAAACCATCAACAGCCCCTCCTTGAAATGCAGAAAATAATACGCCGGATTTATCTCCCGGCAAATCGGTACTGGCGGTTCCTCCAGCTACATAAATATTTCCATTGAAAGGATGTGTTGCTAAAACAAATGCTGCGTCATCGCCATTTCCTCCCAAAAAAGAACTAAACAAAACAGTATTCAAATCCGGCGTGAGCTTAATCAATACTCCATCCTGAAAGCGCGTCGAACTAGAAGCTCCCCTAATTGTTTGAAATGCTCCTGTACTTACCTGAAAATTTGTTGATTGTGTTACAGATGCAAGAATCGGATTTCCTCCGGCATCTAAAATGATTTCACTTCTGGCATCATCCCCATAATTTCTTCGGGTTGTTTCTGATACTCTGGGATCTGCATAATTTGCTCTTACATTTATCCCGTCATCGCCAGAACCGCCAATTCTTAATGAACTAATAATATCAGAACCAGCGGAATTTAATTTTGTGATAACGATATCGTAAGCACCGCCATTTCCATACAATCCTAACCCTCTTGTAGGATAAGAATTTCCTGAATTGGTTCTTCCGGCGACAAACAAATTTCCTTGCGAATCTGCCACTAAACTGTGGGGTTGTTCATTTCCACTCCCACCCAGATATGTGGCATAAAGTCTGTTGGCACCAGAGGGATCAAATTTAATAATGGCCATATCGTAGCCCCCTACTGTATTCTCATTGATGCCTCCACGAAAACTGGTTTGGAAAGCTCCATTATTCACGGGAAACTGCCCCCCTGAAAATACAATACCTCCACCATAAAAATTTCCAAGATTATCATAGGTAGCTGTAAAGCCCCAGTTATCAGCGGTACTACCTGAGTATCCATAAAAAACGATAGACGGATCTACCACCAATGTAGCATCCTTATTATAAGTTCCATTCAATTTAAAACGTACGATATTACCTTTCACTTCAAAACTACAGGGTATCTCTGTACGGGTATTACGCGAGAGTTGATAAGTGTATGGAGCCATTTCCTTCACTTCCAATACCGATGTTTTGATGATGAGTTGCTGATCCTTTACTTTCAAACCATCTACCCCGTCAAAATAAAGATTTACATCATTGATATTCCCACCGGGATTTACAATCAGGTCATATTTCAAAGTACCATTCGATGTATAATATCGGATATCAATATTCGGATAGATATTTTTGAAAGTTACCCCCTGGTATATCTTACAGTTCGACGCCCATTTAGAAGGATCATTCCCTAAAATATAGTTATTGTAAGTAGCCTGTGCTTTATCGGGAATAAGTTGGGGATTCGGATTGGCATTCAGGAATTTTACCTGATAAGCATGCCCTCTTAACATTACATTTTCTGATGACCCACCGTCATCACCACCTCTTGAAGGATCCGCAACAGCAGATTTCTTTACCGCTGTTGTGGTATTACTGACTGCATGTTCATGCGCATGTGGATGTGGATTCAGTTTTCGGAGGTCTTCTTCATTATGCAATAATACCCGGTATCCATCTGCCTGCAGCGCTACTGAGCCAATACCTGTATTAGCGAGGTATAATATTTTTTTGTCCCACTGCCCCTTATTCTCTACAAATTCCAGGTAATTCTGTGCATATGTTACCCATCCCATCATAAGCAATAGTACCGTTCCCGCTATTTTCTTCAGTGCTGCCAATCCTCAATTTTTTAATAAGTTACTATAATATACGTTTCCTGCCGTGTTAAAGTTGTCATCAGGAAATGCGACTCCATGCATTTTTACCTTTCTGTGACTTCAGGTAGTTTTTTAACAGCAAATTCTTTGCCATTTCCAATGTTGGATCCTCCTCACATGTTTGCTCAGCCGTTATCCTGGCCAGTTCAAGTAATTCTTTATCATTAACAATACTGGCCACTTTAAAGTTCAACGCCCCACTCTGTCTGGTACCTGCAATATCACCCGGCCCACGTAATTCAAGGTCTTTTTCGGCAATCTTAAACCCATCATTGGTGGCACACATAGTATTGATCCGTTCTTTGCCTTCTTTGCTTACTTTGGCACCCGTTAATAAAATGCAAAAACTTTTTTCACTACCTCTTCCCACCCGTCCGCGAAGCTGATGCAACTGCGATAAACCGAATTTTTCTGAGCTTTCAATCACCATTACCGTTGCATTGGGCACATTTACACCTACTTCTATCACTGTTGTACTAACCATTATCTGTGTATCGCCTCTAACAAAACGCTGCATATTGGTTTCTTTCTGCTCTGCCGGTTGACGCCCATGTACCATACTAATCAGGTATTTGGGTTCCGGAAAAAAACTTTTTACCTGCTCATACCCCTGCATCAGGTCTTCATAACTGAGTTTCTCACTTTCTTCAATCAGCGGATAAATAAAATAGGCCTGCCTGCCTTTCTGTATCTCTGTTTTCACAAAATCCATTACACTCGCCCTCGCCGATTCATTACGATGAACAGTAGTGATGGGTTGTCTGCCCGGTGGCAATTCATCCATTACACTATAATCGAGGTCACCATAGGCCGTCATGGCAAGGGTTCTGGGAATAGGTGTAGCAGTCATCACGAGCACATGGGGTGGAATGGTTGCTTTTTCCCAGAGTTTGGCCCTTTGTGCTACACCAAACCTATGTTGTTCATCTACAATCACCAGTCCAAGGTTCTTGAACTGTACTACATCTTCAATAACCGCATGTGTGCCTACCACAAAATGAATGGTATCATCCAGTAAGCCTGCCAATATTCTTTTTCTTTCCTTTCCTTTTACTGTACCCGTAAGCAGGGCAATCTCTACCGGCATTTCTTTCAATAAATCTTTCAGTCCGTTATAATGTTGTTGGGCCAGTATTTCTGTAGGTGCCATTAAACAGCTCTGGAAACCATTATCGGCCGCCAGTAACATACTCAGTAAGGCTACAATGGTTTTACCACTTCCTACATCTCCCTGTAATAAACGGTTCATCTGGTGACCACGGCCGGTATCGGTTCTTATTTCCCTGATCACTCTTTTCTGCGCGCCCGTTAATTCGAAAGGGAGGTAATGATTGTAAAACTGATTAAACAATTCACCCACTTTTTCAAATACCACACCCCTGCTGTTTTTATGTCTTTCGAGCCGGATAAGGTTTAACCTTACCTGTGCAATAAAGAGTTCTTCAAATTTGAGGCGTCTCAGCGATCGGTCATAAGCCTGCTGGGATACCGGAAAATGAATATTACAGTAAGCTTCATACCGATTAATCAGTTGATGTTGTGTGATGATATGTTCCGGCAGGTTTTCGGGAATATCGGTTGGTTTGATTTGAGAAAACAACTGGTAAGTAAGTTTAGCCAGTTGTCGGCCATTGAGCGCCCGGGCTTTTAATTTCTCAGTAGCAGGATACACTGGCTCCAGGTATTCTTTACCATCGGCTTTTGCTGCAACAAAGGGTTCAATTTCAGGGTGTACCATTTGTGGCCTGCCCCCAAAGAACCCCGTACGGCCAAAGACTAAATATTTTTGTCCCGGTACCAGGTTTTTTTGCACCCAGCTAATGCCCTGGAACCAGGTGAGTTCTAAACTACCGGTTTCGTCCTTAAGTTGTGCCACCAGTCTTTTCGACCTGCGCTCACCTAGTATTTCAAACTGTTGTAATACACCTGTTACCTGTACAAAATCGGTCTGGTAATTAATGGTGGCTATCTTATTTACCTTGGTCTTATCAATATGCCGGTGCGGAAAATGATCAAGTAGGTCTGCAAACGTAAATATTTCCAGTTCCTTGCGCAGCAGGTCGCCCCGCAAAGGTCCTACGCCTTTCAGGTATTCAATGGAAGTAGATAATATGTTGGATGTAGGATGGCTGATGTCGGATTTGATTTTATGGGTAGGATAAGAATATTATCTTTCATTCGCCCCATTCCTTATTTACAAATATCTACCCTCATGAGGATATAGAAAACTCAATCTTGAAGTACCACTGAGCAAAGCCCCGGATTTAGGGTACATTTTTATCCTGCAGGAAAAAAGCTTGAGGCTTACAGCTTGCCGCTTGTAGCATCTCTTCCTTATCTTCGCCGCATGGAAAAAGAGGTTGTTTTAAGTGGTATACGCCCTACAGGTTTTTTACACTTAGGTAATTATTTTGGTGCCATGCGCAATTATGTGCGTATGCAGGATGAATTTAACTGCTATTTTTTTGTAGCCAACTGGCACAGCCTCACCACCCATCCCGATACCCGTGAGTTAAAGAACAGTGTTCACCGTGTTATTGCAGAGAATGTGGCCTGCGGACTTGATCCTGAGAAAGTAGCTTTATATGTGCAGAGTGATGTGCCTGAAATTGCTGAGCTCTACCTATACCTCAATATGATGGCTTATAAGGGTGAGCTGGAGAAAACAGTTACTTTTAAAGACAAGGTTCGCCTGCAACCCGATAATGTAAATGCAGGCCTGCTTACCTATCCTGTTTTACAGGCAGCAGATATCCTGATTCACCGTGCCGTAAAAGTTCCTGTTGGAAAAGATCAGGAACAACACCTTGAAATGGCCCGCAACTATGCCGAACGTTTCAATCACAGGTATGGTGATGTGCTGCCCTTGCCCTATGCATTCAACTATGGTGGTGAACTGGTTAAGATTTTAAGCCTGGATGGTGAAGGTAAAATGAGTAAGAGTGAAAACCAAATGAATACCCTTTACCTGGCTGATGAAGATGAAAGTATCCGTAAAAAAATAATGAAGGCCAAAACCGATCAGGGCCCTGCAACACCAAATGCCGTGAAACCGGACTATATCGAAAATCTCTTCACTTTAATGAAACTGGTGAGCACACCCGATACGGTGCAGAAATTTGAAGACGATTTCAATGCCAGCAGTACCGGTCATTGCATCATTCGTTATGGCGATATGAAAAAACAGCTTGCAGAAGATATGATCCGTTTTATTCAGCCAATCAGGACCAACGCTGCAGATATACAGCAAAACCGGGAATTATTACAGAAAATAATCCGCCAGGGTGCCGATAAAGCCCGCGCCAGTGCCAGTGAAACACTCAGGCTGGTGAGGACAGCAGTAGGAATGGACTATTGAGCTTATGGTATATGGCTTATAGCATATAGTTCATAGCTGAAGTATTGTGCGATGTGCCATAAGCCATGAACCATAAGCCATCAGCTTCCTCCCAAAAATCTCTTCCTAATTCTCTCAACTTTCGTATTTTCATTTTTATGGCGAAAACCAAGAAACCAAAACATGTGGCCGTGGCCGGAAATATCGGTGCCGGAAAAACCACGCTGACTGAAATGTTAAGTAAGCATTATCGCTGGATTCCCCAGTTTGAAGATGTAGATCACAATCCTTACCTGATGGATTTTTATGAGGATATGCCACGCTGGAGTTTTAACCTGCAGATATTTTTCCTCAACAGTCGCCTGAACCAGCTATTGGATATACACCACGGAACAGAAACCGTTATTCAGGACCGCACCATCTATGAAGATGCCAATATCTTCGCTCCCAACCTGCATGAAATGGGTTTGATGAGCAAACGTGATTTTGATAATTATTACCAGTTCTTTCAGACGCTGAAAACCATGGTACAGCCACCTGATCTGCTGATCTATCTCAAAGCATCTGTACCCACACTGGTAGCGCAGATCCAGAAAAGAGGACGGGAATATGAAGAAAATATCCGCCTCGATTACCTGAAACGTCTGAATGAATATTATAATAAATGGATTGACGGATATAAAGAAGGACAATTATTGGTGATCGATTGCGATAAAAACAAGTTTGCAGAAAGTGATGAACATTTTGGAGAAATCATCAGCAAAGTAGACGGTATGTTATTTGGGTTGTTTTAATCATGTATCCACATGTTACGGTATACATATATGCCGCAGTAAAAAATTTACTGCGGCATTTTTTTTGATATATATTAATCACGCACCAGCATACGATAAAGTCAGTTTAACAATTGATACATAGAATAGGCAATATTTGACATAGCCCGCATTTCTGATTCTGTTTACTTTGGTCAGGTATAATTATTTACATTTTATTGAAAATCCATGAAAAAAAATATCCTGCTTATTTTAATTATTTGCTGTGTTTCAACCTGTTTCTCACAAACTATTCAGTTACCCAAAAAATCAGTTCAATTTAATATCGATAAAAGCAAACACGGTTCGGGAGATATGAATGGTATCAGCTTAGGCCTTACTTATACGCGGTATATAAAAAAGAAATTATCAATTGACTTCAATTTCAAAAGTACTATTCATGACGGACAGGATACATTCCTGCTTTTGTTAAACAATGCTGTTATACAAGACGGCTCCGTTCGAAAGACTACTGCAGGTTTTCAATTTGGATCGATGATAAGGTATAGCCTTATGCGCTCACCATCTCATGAATTTTTGATTGGTCTGGGAATTTATGGCAGGTTTCAATCTTCATCACTTGGCGATAATGGCTATACCGTAAGCTTCCCACAGCCGGGAAATATTAACCAACCCATATTGATCGCTTTTGATAACGAGACCCCGCAGCGGATATATACGATTGGCTACATGACCCAGGTATCCTATAACTACACATTTAAAAAGGGACTTTTTGCAGGCATCAATGCCGGCTTTCAAAACGATAGTAATGCAGATATCATTACCCATTTAGGTCTGATGATAGGAAAGCGTTTTTAATGCGTTTGAATTAGCACCTGGCCTTGCTATAAAATTTGTACATTAGTTACTCAACTGCTATGTATGAAATACCTGCTGCCATTGCTGTTATGTATTGCTTGCCGGTCTGAAAAGTATACATCTCCTCAGTTTAAACTAATTAGTACCGACACTTTCCATTTCAACAATTTTGTTGATTGTAATATGGCTGAAGCCTGGATAGGTGATACTTTGAGAATCTTTCCGGGCAAATATGGAGAGGACCCGGTTTGGGGTGCTGCCCATGACCTCAAATTTGCCTCAGGTAAAAATGCCGATGAAGTTTTTGCAAGTGAGGCAGGCAGTTATATAGCCCCATCTCTCCCGCTCAATGCCCCTGTTGGCAAACCGGGGCTGCATGGTGCGATTTGGTTTGAAACAGTGTACCAGGATCAGCAAGACAAATCAGGTAAAACGCTATATGCCATCTATCACAATGAAAATTATCCGGAAACTTTACCCTATGATGTCCGAACCGGTGAAGGATATATCAATAACAGATGGCCTTTAGGATTAACAGAACGCATTACCCCGGCTGCTGTTTGCAGAATAGGTATTATGAAATCAACCAATGGAGGCTGGAGCTGGGAAAACAAGGGTTTATTCCTGGAAGATAAACAAGCCCGCATGATTTTGAAACCCCACAATACTTCTAAAACCTTTGCAGGAGGTGTGGGCGATCCTTCTGCGGTGGCGGTGGGTGATTACCTCTACCTGTTTTATGGTGAATATGGCTATCCGGGCAATTATGATTCAGCAACATACAATGCCAACTCAGAATGGGGTGGACAATGCATCAGTGTAGCACGTATTGCTTTGCAGGACTTAGATCATCCACAGGGTAAAGCCATGCGTTGGAATGGAAAAGATTTTGCTGCTGCATGGGATGGGGTGGGTAAACCCATTGCTTCCTTACAAATACCTGTTGAAAAAGGGGGCGGACCCGCTTCCTCTCCAAAAGGAGGATTTCACTGGGGCCCTTCTGTGAGCTGGAATGAATACCTTGAATGTTGGGTAATGCTGATGGGGCATGTAGAAGGGCAATCCTGGGTAGGCGATAAACTCTATATTTCATTTAATAAAAACAAGGACCTGGGCAAAGAAGATGCATCACAACAATGGAGCTCACCACAGCTGATGTTACAAAAACCCGGACATGTATTATGGTACCCTTCATTACAGCCATTGAATTCGCCAGAAGATATTCAGCAGAAAAGAACCAGTTTAAGACTGGGCAAAAAAGCCCGACTGTTCTTTAAATATTCCGACCTCGGAAAATATATGTCGGAATACATAGTGGAGTTTGAAAAATAAGTTCAGCCCAACAAGTTTATTCAGGAGTGCTGCAACAGGTCCCAAAGGTTACCATACAGGTCCTTAAATACTGCAACGGTTCCATAGGATTCTGTTTTGGGTTCTCTTACAAACTCAACTCCTTTGGCTTTCATCTGGTGATAATCACGCCAGAAATCGTCTGTTTGCAGGAAAAGAAAAACGCGCCCGCCTGTCTGATGACCAATGTATTTCTTCTGTTCGTCGTTGGAGGCTTTGGCTAATAAAAGCTGTGCGCCCTCAGATCCTGGGGGAGCAATCAATACCCATCGTTTGTTCTGTTCGGGCTGATATTTGTCTTCCACCAGCGTAAAGTTTAGCTGACGGGTATAAAAATCAATCGCTTCATCATAATCTTTAACCAGTAATGCAATGTGTATAATGGATTGTTTCATAAATACAAGTAAGGTATTAAAAAAAACAGGATTTAAAGTAGTGGTCGGACAAAACCTTGCTGTCGTTTTTGATAATAATTATCTTGCAGCACAGAGAAACAAACCATGATGTACAAACTTCGCAAAGCTGTGCCCGCAGATTATGCTGAACTATTGGTTATATGGGAATCTTCTGTAAGGGCTACACATGACTTTCTTGATCCGGCTGATATTTTATTTTTCAAAGATGTTATCCAGGAACATAATGCTTTTTCATTGGTAGATATTACCTGCATCGTGGATGATCAGCATAAAATATTGGGTTTTATGGGTGTGGCGGAAGATAAATTAGAAATGCTTTTTCTCGACCCGGCAGAAAGAGGAAAAGGCTTGGGCAAACAATTGATGGAATATGCGTTTACCACACACCGTATTACAAAAGTAGATGTGAATGAACAAAATGAAGCAGCCCGGGCGTTTTATGAATACCTGGGTTTTATCGTAAAAAGCCGTTCACCGCTGGATGGAACGGGTAAACCCTACCCCATTTTACATATGGAATTACCATAGGAAATTTATTTACTTTTCACTTCACCAAGAGTTTATTGATCTTACACAAAACCACTTCGTCTCTCGCATATTATTTAACTCTACGCGTAGTCTGTATTCATTCAACACTCCTACTGTTAATAAATCCGGATGATTTGATTGTTTTTCGTATTTATTTTTACATAACAATATCGAACACTACCTATTTTACCCATCGAAAATTGATTTTACCCCCCGAAAGAAAGTGCTACAGCGTTTTATGGTTGTAGCGATTAACACTACACGCATTGACAAATTGTTATGCCCGTTTATCTGCTGCAGCCTACTTATTCAGTAGCTACGAATTGCGGGATATTATTCTTTATTACCCAAAGAAAAACAACAAAGAACGTTGGTTGCCACGAAACAACCTGGGGGTTCATGATAGACAGCCCAGCTAGAGCGAAACTGAAAAAACCGAGTTCACGGTAGCGGGAATCATGCGTGACGCTGAATAAAAAAACTCCGAACCATGGCGAAAGACAGGTAAGGATAAAAAAGCTGACATATGCAACTACCAGAATGTAAAATGATGGATTTGACCTCTCTTGATAACACTGAAATACAGGAAATATCGGGAGGTGCATGGCCAAAGTGGTTAAAAGGTATTACCTGGGCCGCTATAGGAAACGAAATCATCGATCACTGGGATGAAATAAAAAAAGGCCTGGTTGATGGATGGAATTCTGTTAAATAATAAAAACATATTACCATGACACAATCATTTGATCTTTTAAACTATGAAGATCTCAGCGGGTTATCTTCTGAACAGATGTTGACAATTGAAGGCGGTGGCTTCTGGGGCGATTTGGCATTCGTTCTTGGAGCAACAGCTCATTCCATATGGCAATTCTCAAAGCAGGCATCGGAATATCAACATTCCTTACCCGCCAATCTGAAAAAGTAATTAACCTTTAAAGACTGAGTTTGTAAAAGAACTCAGTCCTTTTATTTCTTACCACTATGAAGCAGAAACTGTCAACTTTCCAATGGTTTGTTCTATTTCTCGCTCTCTTTAAACTTGCAGCATCCATCCTAAAATGACATTAAGATGTTTATTCATACCGCTAACACACATTATACCGACTTTATCGCCAGCCAGAGCAGACAGAAGACTGCCATACTTATACTTTATACCATTAGCATTGATATTATTGTTACACTTATCTTTTCTACTATTCTTTTTCCAAATCATAATGCGGGGCCGATTCTTGCATCAAAAATTGAAGGATTTTTTATTGCAGTTTTGATTGGTCCATTTGTTGAAACTTTATTGTTTCAGCATATGCTCATAAAATTCATCCTCAAAAAGAGACCGACTGCACTGCTATTATCCTGTTTAGTTTCTGCCATACTTTTTTCACTCACTCACTATTATTCATGGCAGTACATTCTCAAAACCTTTATATCCGGGCTCCTATTTGCTTCACTATTTCTTATCATAAGTCACAAGCGTCAGAATGCGCTCCTTATTGTGTTTATAGCCCATGCGGTTTATAATGGTATCGGACTGATCATTGAAATTTTAAATGGCGCCGTTTAAATACCAACTATGAACAACCTCTATCAAATACATACTTTCAGAAAAAAAACGCATATACTTTATATAGTAGTACTATTACTCATTTTTTCAACTCTCATTGCCCTACCATTTATCAAGATAAGTATAGCTGTTACTTCAACGGGTATCATCCGACCATTCAACGAGAGAACCGAACTCAAGCCGGCCGTATCGGGCATTATTGATACTATACTGGTAAAAGAAGGAGATACCATAATGCAGGGCCATCTGGTAGCAAGAATTAAAGACAATTATACAGGTCCGCAAATAGTCTTAAATGATATCGAAGTAAGACAGCGCCTCAACTTTATTAGCGATCTTGAATTGCTTATTACCGCAAACAACTATATCGACTTATCACTCAAAACCCCTTTTTACCGGCTTCAATTGAGCAGATTTCTCTTTCAGATAACTGACCAACAGGCTGCTATAAAAAAAGCTCATCATGAACAGGAGATCAACACACAATTGTTGAAAAGTAAAGTAATTACGAGAAAAGAATATTTTGATAAAGAAATTGAATCGGAGCGGCTCTTAGCGTTATTGAATGCCTTTAAGCAGGAACAGATTACCAACTGGCAACATGATTTAGACCGCAATAGGATAGAGATATCACAATTCACTACACAGCGAAACCACTTGAAAAGCCAGCAGAAAAATCATTTCGTATATGCTCCGGTTTCGGGAGAAATTCAGCATATCAACGCACGTTATACCGGTAGCTTTATTACCGCCGGAGAAAAACTCTGCATCATTTCACCCTACTCTGGTTTGATTGGCGAATGTTATATCAGCACAAGAGATATAGGATTACTGAAAATAAATCAGGCTGTCCGTTTTCAGATAGATGCTTTTGATTACAACTATTTTGGCATATTAACCGGCAAAATTGTATCCATCGACAATGACTTTACACTGTTAGACGATAAACCCGTTTTTAAGGTACGATGCATCTTCGATGAAACCCAGTTGCTGTTAAAAAACGGCTATAAAGGCCTGCTTAAAAAAGGACTCAGTTTCCAGGCCAGGTTTATCGTAACAGAACGTACGCTATGGCAATTATTGTTTGATAAAATAGATAATTGGCTGAACCCAAGCGCTCCATCTTCGCAGCTTACTCAAAAGTAGTATGAAAAAAAAGGTATGTATTCAACAAAGAGATATTACCGATTGTGCCGCAGCATGTCTGGCTTCTGCTGCTATGTATTACGATCTACAACTACCGGTGAGCCGCATTCGCCAATATGCGGGGACAGATAAAAAAGGTACAAATGTACTCGGACTGATTGAAGCAGCAGAGAGAATGGGCTTTCAGGTCAAAGCTGCCAAAGGTCAGTTGGAAAGTTTAACGAAAATTCCGCTTCCGGCCATTGCACATGTTGTTCTAAAAAACGGTTTACAGCATTTTGTGGTTATTTATAAGGTCACGAAAAACCATATTACTTATATGGATCCGGGTGATGGTGCTTTTCATAAAACGGATTCTTTAAAGTTTAAAGAAATTTGGAGCGGCGTAATCGTATTATTACTTCCGGGTGATGACTTTGTTACCGGCAAACAAAAGACCAGTAATACAAAGCGTTTTTGGCAGTTGATCCGTCCTCATTCGGCAATCATGATACAGGCTTTGCTGGGCGCATTACTATACAGCATCCTTGGCTTATCCACTTCACTATATATACAAAAAATTGTTGACTTCGTACTGATAGAAGGAAACATACGTCTGCTGAATTTGCTGAGCATTGTGATGATTATAATACTTTTTTTCCAACTCATCATCAGCAGCTATAAAACAATATTTGCGCTCCGAACCGGTCAAATGATTGATGCCAGATTAATACTCGGCTATTACAAACACCTCCTACAATTACCCCAACGCTTTTTCGACAGTATGCGTGTAGGAGAAATTATCAGCCGGGTGAATGATGCAGTAAAAATCAGGGACTTCATCAATAGTGTGGCATTAGATATCGTAGTAAACAGCCTGATCCTGATCTTAAGCCTGGTAGTCATGTTTGCCTACTACTGGAAACTAGCGCTGTTAATAGTTGCCATTGTTCCTATTTACCTCATCCTCTATTTTTTGAGTAACCGGGTCAATAAAAAATGGCAAAGAAAATTGATGGAAGAATCAGCAGCATTGGAAACACAATTAGTAGAAAGTCTGAATGCTGTTGGTACCATCAAAAGATTTGGACTTGAACACTATGCCCATGAAAAAACAGAAAATCACTTTTTCAACTTACTGCACAGCATTTACAAAAGCAGTATCTATGGGCTCTTTATTGGAACAGGAGCGGAATTTGTTACCCGTTTGTTCACCATCGCATTATTATGGGCCGGCAGTTATTTTGTCATCAACAGGGATTTATCACCCGGCGAGTTATTGTCTTTTTATGCCCTGATCGGTTATTTTACAGGTCCGGCTTCGGCACTTATTGGAGCCAACAGACAAATACAGGACGCACTGATAGCTGCTGATCGCTTATTTGAAATCATAGACCTGGAAACAGAAAATACAAAACAGTACAGCATAGATTTAAAACCAGACCAGATAAGTGATATCGTTTTCAACAACATTCATTTTCGTTACGGAACCAGGGCCATGATATTTGAAGACCTCTCACTGCAGATAAAAAAAGGTGAAAGCACTGCCATCGTTGGCGAAAGTGGCAGTGGTAAATCAACCTTATTATACTTATTACAAAACCTTTATCCACTCAAAGAAGGGAATATCTGTATCGGAGGAATCGATATACAACATATCAGCCATAAAAGTCTGAGAGAACTCATTGCAGTAGTACCACAACATATCGATTTATTTAATGGTACCGTTATTGAAAATATAGCTATTGGCGATACCGAACCCGATTTGCAAAGAATTCTTTCCATATCACAGATGCTGGGTATTCATCAGTTTATTGAAACATTACCGAACACTTATCACTGTTTACTGAATGAGCAGGGCACCAATCTTTCAGGTGGACAAAGACAAAGAATAGCCATTGCAAGAGCCCTTTATAGAAACCCGGAAATACTGGTACTCGATGAAGCCACCAGTAGTCTTGATCCACACAGTGAACAACAGGTACAAACAACACTACAATGGTTTCAGCAACAGGGAAAAACCATTATTATTATTGCGCACCGCTTATCCACCATCAGACATTGCGACACCATTCTTGTGCTGCAAAAAGGAAAATTAGTAGAAGCCGGATACCATGAAGCACTTCTCCTTAATAAAGGACCTTATAGTGAACTCTGGCAACATCATTTGGGAGCTGTTGGGTAGTCAATAGTCAATGGTCAATGGTCAATGGTCAATGGTCAATGGTCAATGGTCAATGGTCAATGGTCAATAAGAGAAACTTGACTTCGATTGATATTATTGTGAAATTGCATTTCTTTTTCATTGACCATCAGACATCAGACATCAGACATCAGACATCAGACATCAGACATCAGACATCAGACATCTGCTATCTGCTATCTGCCAAATAGAAATCCCGCCACAAGTGACGGGATTCCATTCAAACAGACAAAGCAATCGAAGAGACCAGGTTTATGTCGCCTGAGGCGACATGTAATTCAGTTATACAGTAGGGGCTGCCTGAAGAATTTCTTCGTTGACACCTGCAGCATATTTTGAAAAATTATTGATAAACTGCTGCGCCAGATCCTTTGCTTTTGCATCGTAAGCATCTGTATCGGCCCATGTATTTCTGGGATTCAATATTTCAGCCGGGGCACCGGGGCAGGTCAATGGCATCATCATACCAAACACAGGATGCGCTTCAAATTGAACATGATCCAGTTCTCCATTTAATGCAGCTGTAATCATGGCACGAGTATAACTTAACTTCATACGGCTACCAACACCATAGGAACCTCCGCTCCATCCGGTATTAATCATCCACACTTTAACATCGTGCTCTTTCATTTTCTGACCCAGCATCTCCGCATATTTACCCGGGTGTAATGGAAGAAAAGGTGCCCCAAAGCAGGCACTGAATGTTGATTTGGGTTCTGTTACACCCGCTTCTGTACCCGCCACTTTAGCCGTATAACCACTGATGAACTGGTACATGGCCTGCCCGGGCGTTAAACGGCTGATGGGAGGCAATACGCCATATGCATCACAGGTTAAAAAGAATATATTTTTGGGAAGCCCGCCAATACTTGGCTCCGCTGCATTACTGATAAAATGCAAAGGATAACTTACACGTGTGTTCTCTGTAATTTTTTTGGAAGCAAAATCAATCTGGTTAGTTCCTGCCACAAAACCAATATTCTCCACCAATGCTCCCGGACGAATAGCATGAAATATTTCCGGTTCTTTTTCTTCACTGAGGTCAATTGTTTTGGCATAACAACCACCTTCAAAATTAAATACACTGTTAGCAGTCCAACCATGTTCATCATCGCCGATGAGTTTACGATTGGGGTCGGCACTCAGTGTTGTTTTACCGGTACCACTCAGTCCAAAGAAAATAGCCACATCACCTGCATCACCCATATTGGCGCTGCAATGCATGCTGAGTACATTTTTCTGTTGAGGTAACACATAGTTGAGAATGGTGAAAATACCTTTCTTCATTTCACCCGTATAACCTGTACCACCGATGAGGATGGTTTTATGTGTAAATGAAACAACTGCAAAATTGTGCTGCCTTGTTCCATCCACTGCAGGATCAGCTTTAAATCCAGGTGCTTGTATGATATGCCATTCCGGATTAAAATTTTCCAGTTCCTGTTCTGTTGGACGGAGGAACATATTATAAGCAAATAAATTGCTCCAGGGATTTTCATTGATCACACGGATATTCATCCGGTAAACAGGGTCGGCACAGGCGTACGCGTCACGTACCCATATTTCTTCCTTACCATTCAGGTAACTGAGCATCTTTTCCTTTAACTGAAAAAAATACTTTTCCTCAATAGCAATGTTGAAATTGTTCCAGTGAACAGTATCCGCAGTAATGGCATCCTTTACAATAAACTTGTCCTGCGGTGAACGACCGGTAAATTCTCCGGTTTCAATACAGAGGGCACCTGTATTATTCAATACCCCCTGACCACGAAATACGGTCTGCTCGGTTAATGCTTCCGGACTTAATTGATAATGAACATGATGCATGGGTTTTAGTCCCAATGCTGTCAATTGCTGAAGGTTTAGCTGGGTCATAGATTCAGTCATATACGAACAATCGTTAGTTAGTTCGGCAAAAATAATTGTTTAACCCTTTCGTTGATTTTTTTATGTAGGATCTACACATTGGCATTCATCAATCGTTTGCGAAGAATCTTTTAAGATATTCAAGGAATTGAAACGGAAGATGGTGTTTACCTAATATCTACCACCGAAAATTGAAGTTTTTATAAAAAAATAGCCTCAAAAGCGCAAAATCCTGCAAACATCTCCCCTCCAACAAGTATTTTTACCAAAATTATCTAAGACATGGCGGCTAAGGCAGTTAGGGGAACACTCACCAGTGAACATTTACAACAATTCAAATCGATATTAGGTGATGCTTTTGTATTGGCTGATGAAGAAAACCTTCAGCATTACGGTCATGATGAAACCGAACACCTGCTTTATCTGCCTGAAGTGGTGGTTAAACCCCGTACAGCCGAAGAAATTGCAGCCATCATGAAAATCTGTAATAAAGACCTGATTCCCGTTACCCCCCGTGGTGCGGGTACAGGATTGAGTGGCGGAGCATTACCGCACCTGGGAGGAGTATTATTGTCGACCGAAAGAATGAACAGTATCCTTACCATCGACGAACGTAACCTGCAGGTCATTACAGAGCCGGGTGTTATTACGGAAGTATTACAGAATGCTGTAAAAGAAAAGGGACTTTTCTATCCGCCAGATCCCAGCAGCCGGGGTAGTTGTTTTATCGGCGGTAATATCGCAGAGAATAGTGGTGGCCCCAAAGCTGTAAAGTATGGGGTAGTAAAAGATTATGTGCTGAACCTGGAAGTGGTATTGCCAAATGGAGAAATCATCTGGACTGGCGCCAATGTGTTGAAAAACTCAACCGGATACAATCTTACTCAACTAGTAGTAGGAAGTGAAGGCACGCTGGGTATCGTTACCAAGATTGTACTAAAGCTCATCCCCTTTCCTAAATATGATTTGTTGATGCTCGTACCTTTTGCTTCGCTGGAAAAAGCCAGTGAAGCCGTCAGCGCTATCTTTCGTGCGGGTTTTGTACCCAGTGCACTGGAACTGGTTGAGATTGATGCATTAAAAATTGTGAGTAAAATGGTAGACAGCACTGCTGTTCCTGTAGATGATTCTATTGCCGCTCACCTGATTATTGAAGTGGATGGTAACAATATGGATGTACTGATGAGCGAAATGGAATCCATTGCTGAATTACTTACACAATTCGATGCAGGTGAGGTATTTTTTGCGGATGATGCGCAACAAAAAGCAGAGCTCTGGAAACTACGCCGCCGTGTAGCAGAAGCGGTAAAAACAAGTGGTTATACCATTGAGGAAGATACCGTTGTACCCCGTGCAGAATTACCAGCACTGATTAAAGGGGTGAAAGAACTTGGTAAACAATATGGCTTTCATGCTGTTTGTTATGGTCATGCAGGTGATGGCAATTTACATATCCGCATCAACCACCCTACTATTAAAAATAGCCATGGTAATGCGGAAATGACCCAGGCTCTGCGTGCTTTATTTGAACTCGTAAAAAGCCTCGGGGGCACCATCAGTGGAGAACATGGCATCGGACTGATACAGAAACCATATATGTCAACTGTTTTCCGTGATGCTAATTTGTTTATCATGCGAGAAATCAAAAAAGCATTTGATCCTAACAATATTTTAAACGCAGGTAAAATCTTTGACCTGAACTGAGCCGTACATTTGCTTAAATACCAGCAACCATGAAAAACCTTGTTTTGTTTGCCTGTTTTTTATTGTTTAGCAGCCTCACATTTGCACAGCAAAGTGACACCGATGAACAGCCAAAAGGTTTTAAAAGAGAAAATATGTTCTTTGGTTCGAGTGTGAACCTGTCAATTGGCAATCGTTTTTTTAATGTGGGACTAAATCCCGAACTGGGTTACAGCCTCAATAAATGGCTGGATGCAGGCGTATCATTAAACATCAACTATTTCTCTCAGAATGCATCTGATTTCAGCAATACACGTTTTCGCAATTTCAATTATGGTGCAGGTACTTTTTTACGTATCTGGCCGGTAAACTTTTTACACCTGCAGGTACAACCTGAATACAACTGGATCAGTTCTTCCCAAAAAAATGTCATTACCGGACAAACCGCAAAATTTAACTACAATGCAGAAAGCCTGCTGGTAGGCATTGGTTATGGCACCAGAGCGATAGGTTCACAATATTCATATGTTACATTGATGATTGATGTGTTACAAAACATCAATTCTCCTTACCGCGATCAGTTCAATGATCCCTTACCGGTATTCAGGGCTGGATTTGGTATGTACCTTAACCGAAAAAAGCAATAGCTTCATCAATACTGCTCACAACGATCAGGCGATCGCGCCAGTTTTCATATAAAAAACCTTCTTCGGCCATCTTTTCAATATGTGCCACAAGATGCTGATAATATCCTGCTGCATTCAGCAGGATTATTTTTTTATTGTGAATATTCAGTGTGTTCCAGGTAAGCATTTCAAACAGTTCATCCAATGTACCGTTACCACCGGGTAATACAATCGCCGCATCGCAAAGCTCATACATCATCTTTTTACGGATATGCATGTCTTTTACCACATGCAATTCTGTAATACCTTCATGCTGGTGTTCCCATTCCAGGAGTACTTCAGGTATCACACCAACAGCCTTACCACCATTTTCCATCACCGCATTGGCTACTGCACCCATGAGTCCTTTATTACCACCTCCATAAATAAGCGTAATGCCTCGGGCCGCCATCAATTCCCCTAGCTTTGTGGCATCGGCTTCAAATACCGGATTATTTCCACTCTTTGAACCGCAAAAAACTGCAATACGCTTCATCTGCATAGCTCTGATTTTACGTCGCAATGTAAGTAGCTTTGTCTTTACAAGCTAAAAGTGTCTGTTTTTAATTTGTAAAGTTCCTGTTTCCATTCCCGCAATAAACCGCAAACAACCCCTATCTTTACCCTGAACGATTGTTATTCAGCTTATAAACAATAACGCTATGTCGCCACTTCTTTTGTTCTCCTTTGTCATCATTTATTTCCTGATTTTATTAGCTGTAGCCTGGTATACCGGCAGAAACAGTAATAATGAATCATTTTTTATCGGGAACAGGAATAGCAACTGGATGCTGGTAGCATTTGGCATGATCGGCACTTCATTAAGTGGGGTAACATTCGTTAGTGTACCTGGAGCAGTAGCCAAAGAATCATTTGCCTATATGCAGATAACCCTGGGTTACCTCATCGGGTATATGGTTATTGCTTTTGTGTTACTGCCACTCTATTATAAACTTAACCTCACTTCCATTTATAATTACCTGAGCTCAAGGCTGGGCTTCGCATCATACAAAACCGGCGCTTCTTTTTTTATCCTCTCACGTACACTTGGAGCCACGGCACGACTGTATTTAGTCGTACGCATTTTACAGGACGCTATCCTCGAAAGTTTTCACATACCCTTCTGGGCAACAACACTGATCATCCTTTTAATGATCTTGTTGTACACTTATGAAGGTGGGGTAAAAACCATTGTATGGACCGATACTTTACAGACTTCCTGTATGCTCATCGGACTTGTAATATGTGTGGTTTATATTTTAAGCCAGTTAGATATGGGTATTGGCCAAAGCCTTTCAGCGATGGGCGATAAAGGCTATTCCAAAATATTCTTTACCGAACCAGAAAGCCGTTTCTTTTTTCTGAAACAGATACTTGCTGGTGCTTTTGTAACCATCACCATGACAGGTATGGACCAGGAAATGATGCAGAAAAATATTTCTGTAAAACATTGAAAGACTCTCAGAAAAATGTGGTGACACTGGGATTCATCATGCTGGCCGTGATCGGTCTCTTCCTGTTCCTGGGTGGCTTGTTACACCTGTATGCCGATGCACAAGGTATTGCGGCTACAGGCGATAAACTCTTCCCTACCATCGCATTGCAGCATATGCCAAGTATGGTATCGGTTATATTTATTATTGCTTTGATATCGGCGCTCTTCCCCAGTGCGGACGGCGCTATTACAGCACTCACTTCTTCCTTCTGTATTGATATCATCGGATTGCAGCGACGTGATGACTGGACCGATCAGCAAAAGAAGAAAATCAGACAGCGTGTTCACCTGGTATTCGCAGGTATTTTTCTCTTATTTGTAATGGTCTATAAATGGATTGACAGCAGTAGTATGATTGGTGTGATATTAAAAGTGGCTGCTTATACTTACGGACCATTATTGGGGTTGTTTACTTTCGGCATCTTATTAAAGCGTGCCGTAAACGATAAATGGGTTCCGATTGTATGTATTGCTTCTCCGTTAATATGTTTACTCGTCGATAAATTTCAGAAACAGTTATTCGGCTCCTTTGAAATCGGATTAGAACTCCTGATCATTAACGGCCTGATTACTTTCCTGGGATTATTATTGATATCACGGAGAAGCAATACATAAGTAGAAAATATCAGCTTACTACCACAATTGTATAATCTGGTCCTCTACAGTTTTTGTAGTAATGGCTGATTTTTCTTCCTGTAGCGGCTCTTCTATCTTTTCGCCTTTTCGGATGTTTATCATCGATTCGATTTCTAACTTATAGCCAGCAGATTCAGCATCAGCCAGTAAACTGAGTACCTGTTTGCGGCTCTCATCAAGTTCTTTTAGTCTTTTTGTGGACGCTTCATCTTTTTTTCCAAAACGCTCTTCAGAACTGAAATTCCTCAAACGATGAAAATTAATTTTATGGTTAAGCAGTGTTAATAACACTTCTCTGGCCTCTTGTGGTGTAAATACACCATTGATCAGCGTAACGTTTTCTGTTGTATTCATATGATAGTTTTTAAGCAATTACAATTCCGGATTCAATATTAACGGCCTGTTCATTAGATGATAGCTGACTTTTAAACTCATGCAATTCTTTCTGCAGTTGTTTAATCCTGTTCTCACGCATCTTAATATCCTCTTCTTTTTCAGCCACCCTGATCTTATCCTCATGAAACCTGATCTTAATATTTATCATTTGTGAAACAAGATCAAATGCTTCTGTCTTGTTAAACCTTCCTTTAATAAGTTGTAGTTCCATCATATTTTTTGGTTTTATTGTCCTTGTCCGAGTGAGTAAGCCTGTTTACCGTTAAATGTGTAGAGGTTTTCCGTTTTAATAGTATCAATGCCATGCGCTTCTGCTTTTTCGAGGAGTTCAATAATCTGCTCCTTGCTAACCCCAGCTCCATTGGTGGGCTTGAACCTGCAGCGCCAATGGTCAGTACAGAAAGTTTCTTCAAAACCATCCGGCCATACTTTAATACCCCTGTTGGTAATCATCGACAATTCTACACCCAGTACATCTACCTGTTTAATTTTCGCAGCCAGTTCGTCTGCTTTATAACCATCCCAGTGTACGAAGAGGTCTACCCCCACCAGTTCTTTTTTCGAAGCTGGTTTGCGTGTATATTTTGGTAAGTTTAATGCAGTTTGTTCATTATACTGAACCGGTGAAAGTTTCACTGGTTTTTGTCCCAGATTGGCGATCACAGCTTTAGCAAATTCTTTGGTACCTACCTGTTGTTTACTTACACCTTCTTTATAGATGTCATAAGTATGAATTCCGTCTTCAATGGTTTTCAACCAGGCATTCTGTACTTTTTCGGCTACTGCTGACTGACCGATATGACTGAGCATCATGATAGCCCCTTGCAATAATCCTGAAGGGTTGGCTACATTCTGACCCGCCCTTCTGGGTGCTGAGCCGTGAATGGCTTCAAACATTGCACATGACTCACCTATATTAGCTGAGCCCGCCAGCCCTACTGATCCTGTAATCTGAGCAGCTACATCCGAGAGTACATCACCGTATAAATTGGGCATAACGATCACATCAAAATCTTCTGGTGTATCAGCCATTTTAGCTGCTCCGATATCGATGATCCAATGTTCATTTTCAATCTCGGGATATTCCTTAGCGATTTCATCGAATACCTGGTGAAACAAACCATCCGTTTGTTTCATGATATTATCTTTTGTGAAGCAGGTTACTTTTTTACGACCATACTGCTTAGCATATTCAAAAGCATAGCGAACAATTTTCTCGCAGCCAGGTCTGCTGATCAGTTTTAAACATTGTACTACTTCGTCGGTCTGTTGGTGTTCGATACCTGCATACAGGTCTTCTTCATTTTCACGGATGATCACAATATCCATCTTGGGATGTTTGGTCTTTACGTACGGATGCAGGCTCATACAAGGGCGCACATTGGCATAGAGACCCAAAAATTTGCGGGTAGTTACATTCAGGCTTTTGTATCCGCCACCTTGAGGGGTTGTAATAGGTGCTTTCAGGAAAACTTTGTTCTTTCTGATCGTATCCCAGGCTTCTTTGGCAATACCCGCATTATTACCTGCCAGATAAACCTTTTCGCCTACTTCAATTTCGTCAATTTCAATCTGTGCGCCGGCTGCCTTGATAATATCGAGTGTAGCATCCATAATTTCCGGACCGATACCATCACCTTTTGCAATTGTGATTTTTGTCATAATTGATTATTTTTTGATTGATGACGCAAAAATGAGGTTATGCGGTTATATAATATCATTTATCTTTACAATAGTATCCATAAATATTATTTATGAATTACACATTAAATCAATTACAGATTTTCCTGAAAGTAGCGGAGACACAGAGTGTCACGAAGGCAGCTGAAGAATTATACCTCACACAACCCGCCGTCTCCATTCAACTAAAAAATTTTCAGGACCAGTTTGATATAGCACTGACAGAAGTGGTGGGAAGGAAATTATATATCACCGACTTCGGAAAAGAGATTGCGGAAGCCGCAGAAGCCATCCTCAATCAAGTCAATAATATCAATTATAAAACACAGGCTTATAAAGGACAGTTATCTGGCAGGCTTAAAATTTCTGTTGTATCGACGGGCAAATATGTAATGCCCTATTTTCTTGCGGGTTTCATGAAACAACATCCAGGCGTAGACCTGCTCATGGATGTAACGAATAAAGCCAAAGTGATTGAAAGCCTTGATAGAAATGAAGTAGACTTTTCTCTTGTATCCATTATTCCCGACACCATGCTGGTCAACAGAATTGAATTACTGCCCAATAAACTCTACTTAGTAGGCGCGCGTGATTCAAACATACCCGCACAGGTAAGTACAAAAAAACTATTTGAAGAACTACCCCTCATTTTCCGGGAAAACGGTTCTGGCACGCGGCAGACCATGGAAAAATTCATCGAAAAGTATCATCTGATTTTTCGAAAAAAAATGGAGCTTACTTCCAATGAAGCAGTGAAGCAGGCGGTGCTAGCAGGCTTAGGCTATTCCATCATGCCACTGATAGGCATAAAAAATGAATTGAAAAGTGGAGACATGAAAATCATTCCGGTAAAAGGGCTGCCCATCAAAACCGCATGGCAGTTAATCTGGTTAAACGGAAAAAAACTATCCCCGGTAGCAACTGCTTTTCTGGCATACGTTAACAAGGAAAAGATATCGGTTACCAAGCAATTTTTTCCGCAGGTAGACTAAGAAAATCATACCACCGGGTTACTGCTTATCACATATAAGAGTAATGATGTTTTTTTTACTTCAGTCCATACAAATTCTTCAATCCCATCAAAAAAATGAACAGATATGCTGGTTTCCCCCTTTGAATATGTTTCATATTTATTGGTGAGTTTAAAGGAAGGTTGATACATCATTTACGTTGCCGTCTGGTCTATCATTGCAACAAAACTTTGGGCTGTTCACTCACCTCCAGTTCTCTGATAAAACACAATACTTACACTACTTCAACATGTGTTTTTACCAGGCATCAGATCTGTTGGGGCGAATCACGCTTGGGCATAGCCAATCTTTTTTGTGTGTACCCTTGTCTTTTCAAAAACCCTATTTACATGTAAAATCAACTACACATCGATCCCAAAATCTTAGCAATATATTTACCACTTTCCCCATAGTTTTCGTTACGTCGTCCTAAACAAGGCTAGAAAATCCATTTCCCTTATTGAATTTCGACTTTTGACTTTTGAATTTTCTACCCTTCCCCTCTCAGTTTCCTATCTTTGCGACATGAATACCCCCCTGATTCTTTCCCCCGAAGCAGAAGCCTATGCAAAGGCATTTACGGCGTCAGAATCTGGACTTTTACAGGAAATTGCCGCTTTCACCATCCGGGAGCATTCTCAGGCCCATATGCTGAGCGGCCAGGTTCAGGGGAAATTTTTATCGTTTTTAAGCACTATACAGCGTCCTGCATACGTTTTAGAGATAGGAACATTCACCGGCTACAGTGCCCTTTGTCTGGCTGAAGGTCTTCAACCAGACGGAGAACTGCATACCATCGAGTGCCGGGAAGAGGATGCCAGTACAGCCAGGAACTATTTTAGCAAAAGCGAAAGGAATCATCAGATACATTTGCACATCGGTAACGCATCGGAAATAATACCCACTTTGGAACATCCATGGGACCTGGTTTTTATTGATGCCGACAAAACCGGGTATATAGGATATTATGAGCAACTGGTACCCCGTATGCGTAAAGGTGGACTGATTATTGCGGATAATGTATTGTTTCATGGACAGGTGCTCGAAGAAACCATCAGCGGTAAGAATGCAAAAGCCATCCATGCATTCAACGAACATGTGAGGCAGGATGAAAGAACAGAACAGGTATTATTAACCATCAGGGATGGGCTCTTACTGATTAAAAAGAAAGAAGCATGAAAAAATGGATCTTATTAGTGACAGTTTATACCGGCATCTGTGCAAACAGCACGGCGCAAAACCTTTCTGTAAAAGAAAAAACAGAAGCCTATATCAACAGCTATAAAGAACTGGCTATTGAAGAAATGTTGCGTACCGGCGTACCGGCATCCATTAAACTGGCACAAGGTATTCTTGAATCTCAGTTTGGCGAAAGTCCACTCGCAAAAAATGCCAATAACCATTTCGGTATTAAATGTAAAACGGAATGGACAGGTGAGAAAACCTATCAGGATGATGATGCCAAAGGTGAATGTTTCCGTGTGTACCCTACTGCAGAACAATCGTATCGTGACCACTCTGATTTTTTAAAGAACAGACCTCATTATGCATTCCTCTTCAAGCTGGAACCTACTGATATTACCGGATGGGCTTACGGCCTCAAACGTGCAGGTTATGCCACCAATGCAACCTATCCGGAAAAATTATTAAGGGTAATTGAAGATTATAAACTGCATCAGTATACCATGCTTGCGTTGGCCATCAGAGAAAACAGAAACACCCCCATAGTGGCACCTACCCAACAAGTAACGGCTTCTATCGATGCAACAAAAACCCCAGTACAATGGGTAAAAGAGGAGGAAGCCAAAATACCGGTTAGTGAAGACAAGCAAAAACAAGATACACCGCAGGTAGTTAATAAGACAGAAACAGAAAAATCGAAAGAAATTAAACTACCTGAGGACAATAAAATAAAAGAAGAAATTAAACCCGCTCCGATACCAGTACAGGCACCTGTTGAAAACAATACAGCTAAAACAGAAGACAGCATTGTTCCCGAAAAGAAAGAAGAGCCTGTTGGTGAGAAAAAAAAATCACCTTATCCGGATGGTGTATTTACCATTAACCACACAAAAGCTATTTATGCCAAAGAAGGAACTTCTTTGCTGGCATTGGCACACAGGTACGATATAAGTCTGAGTAAATTATTCGATTTTAACGAATTACCCGAAAGCGATATACTGGAATCAGATCAGTTATTGTTCATTGAAAAGAAACAAAAAAGGGGTGCTTCAGATCTGCATGAAGTGGTGAGCGGCGAAACTTTACATGCCATTGGTCAGAAAGAAGGCGTTCGACTGGAAAGCCTGCTGGAATATAATAAGCTCAAAAAAGACAGTCAGCTTTCTGCTGGACAGAAACTTTACCTGCGTTCTCCGGCTGAAATTAAAAATGCTGCTGCAAAAGCGAAACCCAAAAACACAAAATAAGTTAACATGAATGTGATCACTGTTCACGATAAAGATTTTGTTCCCTATTTACCGGAGGCCCTGATTCGTGAAAAAGTTAAAGAACTGGCAGCACAGCTGGACAAAGATTATGCAGGCAAAAAACCATTGTTTATTGCTATCCTGAACGGCTCCTTCATGTTTGCAGCAGACCTCTTCAAAGAACTCAGTATTGAGGCAGAAATCTGTTTCATTAAACTTGCCTCTTATAAAGGAACAAAATCTACCGGTCAGGTAATCACAGCTATTGGCCTTGATACGGAAATCAATAACCGCCATGTGGTAATACTGGAAGACATTATTGATACCGGTAAAACCATGAGTGAGTTTTTACCACAGCTTTTCAACCAGCAGCCTTTATCACTAAAAGTTGCCGTGTTGTTACACAAGCCCGATGCCATGAAATACCCCATTCAAATGGATTATTGCTGTTTCACCATACCCAACCGTTTTGTACTGGGTTACGGTCTTGATTACGACGGGCTGGGCAGAAATATCAGAGAGATTTACCAGCTCAAAACCGAAGCATAACAAGGCTTTAACAGCACTTGTAATACTTGAATCGCCTGATTTAGCGTTATATTGTAATAGAAACCCCTTTACCAAATGAGTAAACGCATTTGGATATTATTGTATTGTCTTGCCTGCTCCCTCTTCTCCACTGCGCAATATTATATTCGTGGCGAGGTAAGAAATGAACATGGGGTATTACTGGAAGGAGTTAAAATCAGACTTAAATCGAAACCACAACAACAATTTACCAGCGGTAGTACTGGTGCTTTCGGTATATCATTGGCGCAACTCAAAGATTCGCTTTACTTACAATTAGATGGCTATGAGAAACTTACTGTACTCGCAGACAGCAGACAGTTTCAACACCTTCAACTCAATACGCTTCCCGGTACTTTAAAGTTGTATAAAAACAACCGGGCATCCATCGTAGCTGACGCAAAAGATAATAGTTATACCCCTTTTTCCAATCTCGGAGAAAGCTATAGCGGCCTGATTGAAAATAGTTTTATCAAAGCAGCCGATTTTCCTGAAACCGGTTTTTCCCTTAACATCGACAATGCTGCGTACAGTAATATCAGGCGTTTTATTTCGAACCAGATGTTCGTACCGGAAGATGCTGTTCGTATTGAAGAGATGTTGAATTATTTCAGTTTACCTATTCCTGAAAACAGCTACTCAAAAAGCAAAAAAGAATTTAGTTTCAGTTATAAGCATACCAGTTCTCCCTGGAAAGCTGGTAACCAGTTATTGTTTTTACAACTGGAAGCACCTACAATTCCATTGGAAAATGTACCACCCTCCAACCTTGTATTCCTGATTGATATTTCCGGCTCGATGGATAAGCCCAATCGTTTACCCTTACTTCAATCTGCTTTTAAATTATTGGTTAATAACCTTCGTGATTGTGATACCATCACCATTGCAACTTATGGCGGTGGTGTTGGCATTATAGTTCCGCCAACAGGCGGCGCACATAAACAAAGTATTAAAAATGCTATAGACTCCTTATCAGCAGGAGGCGATACACCGGGCGCCGGCGCTATTCAGTTGGCCTATCAACTGGCAAAAGACAATTTTATACCCGAGGGCAATAACCGCGTGATCCTGGCCACTGATGGCGATTTTAATGTGGGTCAGTCTTCCGAAAAAGAACTGGAAGATCTGATTTTACGTTACCAGCAAACAGGCATTTATCTTACCTGTCTTGGCGTGGGCATGGGCAACTATAAAGACAGTAAACTCGAATCACTGTCTAAAAAAGGCAATGGGAATTTTGCCTATATAGATCAGGTAAGAGAGGCGGAGAAAGTTTTAGTAACAGAATTTACCAAAACCATTTTTGCCGTAGCTGATGATGCTTCGGTTACCGTTCGTTTTAATCCCGCTATCGTATCAGCATACAGGTTACTTGGTTTCGATAATAAGAAGACAGCTTTAGAAGACAGCAATAGTGTACTCGAAGGCGGGGAAATCGGAAGTGGTCATACCATTACAGCCATCTTTGAAATAAGTCCTGCACAAGACAGTGCCGTTGCTGTTCAGCAGTTGCTGGCATCACTTGAATTGAGGTATAAAAAGCCGGGTACAAATGAGCTGCTGAAGCAATCATTTACCTGTCAATACGAAGGGACGAATATTTACAAAGCCGATAGTATCTATCGTTTTGCAGCAGCAGTAGCCATGTTTGGTGCTGTATTACGAAAATCGAAATTTACCAGAGATTATCAATTGGAAGATGTACTCACATTGGCCAAATCGGGTATTCGCAGGAATGACCATCTTCAAAACGAATTCGGCAAACTGATAGAACAGGCTATCATGATTTATCATCCATCAAAGAAAAAAAGAAAATAACGCCCTTCGCGTAAACTCAGTAACCTCATGTTCTCAGCTGTGAGGTCTTTTTTATTATAGTTGATGTAAGAGAAACATCACCGCAGAGAACATGGGATAACAGAGGAATACGCAGAGATGATGCTAACTAAATGCCTCTTTTACTCTTTCAAAGAAGCTCTTATCACTTTTATTGGGATTAGGTTTAAAGTTGGCGCTCTCGCTCAGTTTTTCAAGCATACGCTTTTCTTCATCACTTACCTGTTGTGGTGTCCATACATTTACATAAATCAACTGGTCGCCTTTATTGTATCCCTGTACTTCGGGGAAACCTTTTCCCTTTAACCGGAATATTTTCCCGCTCTGGGTGCCTGCAGGTATTTTAATCTTCGCTCTTCCGTCTATTGTTGGCACTTCTACCTGTGTACCAAATACCGCATCGGGGAAGGATAAATAAAGATCGTAGGCCACATTTAATCCGTCGCGCTGCAATTCAGGATGGGTTTCTTCTTCAATCTGAATAATCAGGTCACCGGCAAAACCACCCCTTTCTCCTGCATTTCCCTTACCGCTCATGCTCAGTTGCATGCCTTCCTGTACACCTGCCGGAATATCGATGCTGATGGTTTCTTCCCCATATACCCTGCCCTCTCCTTTACAGCTGCCACATTTTGAAGTTACAGTTGAACCTTCGCCGTTACAGGTTGGACAGGTGCTCACTGTCTGCATTTGTCCGAGGAAAGTATTCGTTACCCTTCTTACCTGTCCGCTACCACCACAGGTACCACAATTCTGAACACTGTTTTTATCTTTTGCACCATTTCCTCCACAGGTATTACACAACACATGTTTCTTGACTTTCACATTCTTTGTAACACCTTTAGCGATTTCTTCGAAATTCAATTTGAGTTTAATCCGAAGGTTACTTCCTCGCTGTCCACGCGCACGGCCACCACCGCCACTGTTCCTTCTGCTATTGCCGCCAAAGAATCCACCAAACATATCATCTCCGAAAATATCTCCAAACTGGCTGAAGATATCATCCATATTGCTATAGCCGCCCGAACCTCCACTGGTACCCGGTCCGAATGCAGCATGACCATAACGATCGTATTTGGCTTTTTTATCCGCATCACTCAGCACTTCATAAGCTTCTGCAGCTTCCTTGAATTTTTCTTCCGCCTCCTTATCACCCGGATTACGGTCGGGATGGTATTGCATAGCAACTTTCCGATAAGCTTTCTTAATCTCATCGGCGGAAGCTGATTTACTCACACCTAATATTTCGTAGAAATCTCTCTTTGTCATTTTTGATCTTTGATTTTTTGATCTTTGATTTTTGACTTTTCAATTTTTCCGGTTTGCAAATCGAAAAATCAAAAACTCAAAAAATCGTACTTATTTACCTACTACCACTTTTGCAAAGCGAATGATCTTATCGTTGAGGTAATATCCTTTCATCACTTCATCCAATACCTTTCCTTTCAGCTCTTCTGTTGGCGACGGTATTTCGGTAATGGCTTCATGTTTTTCCACATCAAAATCGGCATGGATACTTTCCATGGCTTTTACACCTTTCGATTGCAGACTGGAACGAAGTTTATTGAATACGAGTTGAATACCTTCTTTCTGAACAGCGATATCATCACTGCTTTGTAATTGTTTCTCTGCGCGGTCGCAGTCGTCCAATACATCGAGCAGGGAAACGATTACGTCTTTACCCGCAGTCTGTATGAGTTCAATACGCTCTTTGGCTGTACGGCGTCTGAAATTGTCGAATTCAGCCATCAGGCGTAGGTATTTATCTTTCTGCTCCTGTAATTCAGCCTGTAACTTCTCCAACTGGCTGTCTTCAGTTACAGGTTCATTCAGGTGTGAGGTACCAGCCGCATTTTCATCTGCATTGATATCTATACCCTGATTCGGTTCTTCATTTACATTCGATGTAGTGGTTGCCTGCTCTTCCATAATTATTTTACTTAATACTTGTTGTGGCAATACCTGTCAAAAATTTTGCCGATGCAAAGAAAAGGGAAAAAATGGCAGTTTGTATGGGTAAAACAGTGGTCTTGTCAGTTGAAATACAGTCATTTCAGGCTTCTCCGGTCGCTTTAACAGCATGGGCTCTGGGAGCGATGGATTATCTTCGCGCCATGACAAATGTGTATCTCAGGAAAAAGATCGCTCCCAGGATCGCCAATGGCCATCCCTGGATATTTGGAAATGAAGTAGAAAGGGTTTCAGGACCGGTTGAAGCCGGCGATATTGTAGATGTTTTTTATGCCGACGGGAAGCTCGCAGGTCGTGGGTATGTGAACCCCAAGTCGCAGATTATGGTGCGTTTATTAACCCGGAAACAGGAAGATATAGATGACCAGTTCTTTTATAACCGTATTGCCCAGGCCTGGAGCTACCGCCAGAAAATTGGATACACCGAAAACTGCCGCCTCATTTTCGGTGAGGCCGATTATATGCCCGCACTCATCATTGACAAGTTCAATGACTATTTTGTATTACAGACCCTTTCACTGGGTATGGATCAATGGAAACCGGCGATTGTAAAAGCACTCGAATTGATCTTCTCACCCAAAGGTATTTATGAGCGCAATGATGTGCCTGTTCGTGAATTGGAAGGACTTCCACAGCACAAAGGTTTTTTGTCTGCCCCTTTTGATACCAATATCATCATTCAGGAAAATGGTTTAAAATTCCATGTTGATATTGAGAACGGACAAAAAACAGGATACTTTCTCGACCAGCAGGATAATCGCCGCGCCATTCAGCACATTGTAAAAGGTGCGGAAGTATTGGGTGCATTTACGTACACAGGTACTTTTGAAATTCATGCGGCTCATTATGGAGCCAAATCGGTTCTGGGTTTAGACATTTCAGAGAATGCTGTTGCCCAGGCCAATCGTAATGCCGCATTAAACGGACTTGAGAAGATTTGCCGGTTTGAAGCCATGAATGCATTTGATGTGTTGAAACAATGGGGCAAAGATGGAAGACAGTATGATGTAGTAATGCTCGACCCGCCTGCCTTTACCAAAAGCAGGGAAAATATCCAGAAAGCGATTACAGGCTACAAAGAAATCAACCTCAGAGGCATGAAACTGATACGCAATGGCGGCTTCCTCGTAACCTCCAGCTGTACCAACCTTGTACAACCCGATCTGTTTTTACAAACCATTGAAATGGCTGCCAAAGATGCCCGCAAAAAAATACGACAGGTTACTTTCCAGGCACAAGCCAGCGATCACCCGATTATCTGGGGCATGGAGAATACGAATTACCTGAAATTTTTGATTGTGGAAGTAGCAGATAAGTGAGTAGTGAGCAGTGAGTAGTGAGTAATAAAACTGCCTTCACTCACTACTCACTGCTCACTATTCACTATTCACTATTTCCACTCCGGCCACCTCCCTGGCGTATAAGGCGCTTTATTCAGTTCTAATTGTTTTTCGAGTGCCAGTATTTCTTCGTCCAGTTTACGCATAGCAGCCAGCACTGCTGTAAGTCCTTTGGAAGCAATAGCATAATCATTCCGGTAAGTTGTTGTGATAGCAGATGTTGAGTTCCATACCCCGCCTTCTACATCACCTACTCTTGCGGCTACAGATGGTGGCGTTTCAAATTCACGACGCGATTTAGCAGCATCGCCATTCAATTGTATACCGATTTCGTTCAGCTTAAGTGTAAGTGCATAGGCTTTTTCCAGGATGGCTTTTGGAGAAGCAGCTATATCCTGTGCCGCTGCATTAATATTCGTGAGCCTGGTACGCATGATTCCATAAATATCTGAAGTGGCGCTAACGGCTTTTCGTAATGACGCTACCTGCTTGTAGAATGCGAGATTGTCCTGCATATTGACCGGTAAACTGCTTTGCTGTAAAAGCTTGCAGCTAAAACTAACCGGACCTGCGATCTCAGTTAGTATTCCATCTTCATATTTCGATAATGATACCGTGTATTCACCCGGCATAGCAAGATGTCCTTTTTCTTCTCCACCAAATAACTGATCCGGTGCAGGAGATGTTCTGCCCACAACAGGTGCCGGTGTTGCATACCTGAAATCCCACACTATCTTCTGTAATCCTTTTTTAGCTGGTGCTTTTAAATGACGAACCACATCTCCTGCCTTATCACGTATGGTGAATAATAAGTAGGGATCTGGTTGATTATCTTCTACACGCAGACTGTCGATGGAAGGATAATAAAATTTCTCTCCTTTTTCCGCTTTTGCTTTTTCCTTCTCTGCGCGGATATCTTTCAGTTTCTTACTATCGTTTTTAATATAGTAAGTAAAAACAGCTCCTACCTGTGGATTGGGTGTACTGAAATAACTGCTGCCCAAATGTCCTTTATCTCTCAATCCCAATGGATAGCGTTCGATGTACATCAGACTCTCTTTTATAGGAAAGATAACAGCATCGTTTGCCAGTGTTTCCTTTTTAAAAGAACGTAACACACTGTAATCATCCAGAATATAAAAACCACGGCCAAATGTAGCCAGTACCAAGTCATTTTCTCTTCGCTGAATTTCAATATCACGAACGGCAGCTACGGGCAATCCTGCTTTTAACTGAACCCATTCGTTTCCGCCATTGTTGGAAAAGAATACACCAAACTCTGTTCCCACAAATAATAAATCGCGGTCTACATGATCTTCTGCAATGCTGTACACACTTCCTCTTTGTGGTAGATTAGACTGTATTGGTTTCCATGTTTTACCCGCGTCCGTTGTTTTTAATACATAAGGTTTGAAATCGCCATAGCGATGGTGATTGAAACATACATAAGCCGTATTTACGTCATGCAGGGATGCAATGATCTGGTGTACATAACTCATAGAAGGAACGCCCGGCAGGTTATCGAATTTAGTCCAGTTTTTTCCGCCGTCTGTTGTGAGCTGAATTAAACCATCATCGGTACCTACCCAAAGCAGATCAGGGTTTAGTTTCGATTCCGCAATAGAAGTAAGCTGTCCGAAAATATCTGTACTTCCGTTTTTTGCGATGGCATCTACCGACCATACTTTACCCATTACTTCCAGCTGATTACGATCAATCTGGCGCGTGAGATCGGGACTGATGACTTTCCAGCTGTTACCCCGATCATCTGTTCTGAATACTTTATTGGCACCAAAATACAAGCGGGCATTATCGTGCTGACTAATCAGCAGAGGTGCATCCCAGTTCCAGCGGTAAGCAGCTTCATTCTCTCCTTCCGATGGTTTGATACCATAGTATTCGCCGCTTTTCCTGTCGAAGCGAACAAGTCCGCCATACTGGCTTTGTGCATAAATGATATCAGGGTTCGACTGGTCTACCTGTGTTTCAAAACCATCACCAATTGATGTAATGTACCAGTCGCTATTCACAATGCCATTTCCGGAAGTAGTTCGGCTGGGGCCACCCAGGCTCAGGTTATCCTGTGTTCCACCATGAACACTATAAAACGGATACGCATTATCGGTGGTCACTTTATAAAATTGTGTTACAGGCAGGTTCGCTTTAAAATCCCAGCTTTTGGCAAAATCCCATGTTTCATAAATGCCGCCGTCGCAGCCCACCATCAGGTGATCAGTATCAGTTGGGTCTATCCAGATGGCATGGTTATCGATGTGCTTGTTGATTTCACCGAGGTTATAAACTGTTTTACCCGCATCATCACTTACTTTATAATATACATCCGTAATAAAAATGCGGTTTATATCTATAGGGTCACACACTATTTCCTGGTAGTAATTACCGGATGTTGCAAAGCCACTTCTTTTCTCCCAGCTCTGTCCCTTGTCTTTTGAAAGATAGATACCTCCTTTATTGTCTTTGGCTTCCACAACGGTATACAGTACATCCGGATTTACCGGACTGATGGCCAATCCTATCCTTCCCAGTTCACCACCCGGGAAACCACCTTCTACTTTTTTCCATGTAGCACCACCGTCTGTTGTTTTATATAAGGCAGACTCCGGACCACCTCCTATGTAAGTAAATACCTTACGCATACGTTGATGAAAGGATGCATACAATACATTCGGATTACGTGGATCCATCACCAGGTCATTACAACCTGTAAAACTGCTCACTGTTTTTACCGCGTTCCATGTTAAACCGCCGTCAGTAGATTTATATACGCCACGCTCTCCACCCTCATTCCAAACCGGACCATAAGCTGCTACATAAATAATATTGGAATTCATAGGATCAACAATAATTTCTGCGATATGCTCGGAATTTTTTAACCCCATATTCTTCCATGTTTTTCCTCCATCTTCAGATTTATACACACCATCGCCATAAGAAAGAGAACGCTGGTTATTATTTTCACCTGACCCTACCCAGATTACATTACTGTTATTGGGGTCTATCGTTACACAACCTATAGAATAAGAACCCTGTGCATCAAATATGGGTTGAAAAGTAACACCATGATTGGTGGTTTTCCAGACACCACCAGCCGCACTGGCAACATAGTATTCACTATGATTGGCTGGGTTTACCGCAAAATCGGAAATACGGCCTGATGTTACTGCAGGACCAATAGACCGGAACCTGAGGTTGGAAAATGTTGCAGTATTAAAGTCTGCAGGACTGGTCGTTTTATTCTGAGCCATACCTGTTACCGGCAATACAATAGCCAGTATCCGTACAATGGATCTGATAAGCAGTTTCATATAGATAATATTAGCTTGGTTAATCTTCCCGTCTTAAACAGGATAGGTAAGTTTAAATATATGAAAATTAAAAAAGACAAAGCCTTGAACTGGCGACTAAATGATGAATGTTAAATGGAGAGATCATTTCACTACCTGGAACTTACCGGACTCTACAATGCGGTTACTCTGGTCGCGAAGCTGGTAGATATAGAGACCACGGTAATACTGATCATCGAGGTTGATGACGATTTTAGGTTCGGTAATACGTACTTCAGTCATACGCTTACCCAAGAAATTACAGATCAAAAGACTGTAAGTTTTATCAATTGACTTATCAAATTCAAAATTGATAACAGTAGTGGCAGGGTTGGGATAAAAACGAGTGACTTTAGACAGTGCTTCGGGAAAACTTGTTACACTGTCTATATTAAAAACAGGACCGGACGCAAAACTGCTTCCGAAGGTGATGAATACCAGTAAAAGTATTGCGTACCTTTTTCCCATTGGTTTAATTATATCCTAAAATTAGCTAAATCAAATGATTTTTACAAAAAGGACTGTTAAAACCGGGGGAATAGGGAATATTGAATGTAGAATATTGAATTTCTAAGTCTGAAACTGCGCATTCTAATGATCGAATAGCTCTTTTCCAGCTTAAACTGCATTAGAAAGGCCGAGGTGCTTAAGGAAGAATCAACAGCAGAATATCTAATACCAAACTTCGAAATTCGATATTGGACATTCTGCTGTTCCTCTGTTCTACAGGCTGTTCAGTGTTTGATGGATTGCTTCAAAATTGGGGAGGTCACCCGGCGTAGGACATACTTCTGCATATCTTACTACACCTGCTGCATCAATAACAAATGCGGCTCGTTTGCTTACACCCTGCATTTCAAAAGCGGGAAAGGTATCATACAATACACCATAAGCTTTAGCGGCTTCTTTATTGAAATCGCTCAGTAACTGGAAATTCAGTTTTTGTTCTTCGCGGAACTTACCTAATGAAAAAAGTGAATCTACAGACACACCAAATACAACTGCATTGGTATTGTTATACAAAGAAATATTATCACGCACATTACATAACTCGGTGGTACATACTCCGGTAAATGCAAGAGGAAAGAAAAGTATTACTACATTCTTTCCTTTCTGATCTGCTAATGATACTTTGTTTTTATCTGTGTCGAAAAGAGAAAAATCGGGTGCTGCTGCACCTGCCTGGATACTCATATGAATTGATTTAATGATTGAAATAGTTAAAACAATATTTGCCAGAAAAGGTTGATCGCCTTTTACAATTGCATTTCAGGAACATGGTCGGGAATAATCAGCGTACCTGCTGTTTTGGCTTTTATTTCCTCCACACTTACACCCGGCGCACGCTCTAATAAAACAAAACCATCTTTTGTAATATCAAGTGCTGCCAATTCAGTTACTACCTTTTTAACGCAACCCACGCCTGTTAGTGGCAGACTGCATTGTTGCAACAGCTTGCTCTCTCCTTTCGGATTGGTATGCATCATTGCTACAATGATGTTTCTGGCACTGGCCACGAGGTCCATTGCCCCACCCATACCTTTTACCATTTTACCGGGTATTTTCCAGTTAGCAATATCTCCGGTTTCACTTACCTCCATGGCACCTAATACCGTCAGGTCAATTTTACCGGCCCTGATCATACCAAAGCTTTCGGCACTATCGAAAAATGCACCGCCGGGAATAACCGTTACCGTTTCCTTTCCTGCATTGATTAAATCAGCATCAATGGCTGATTCCGTTGGGTATGGCCCCATACCCAGGATACCATTCTCACTCTGAAAAATTACCGTCATCCCTTCAGGAATAAAATTAGCTACCAGTGTAGGAATACCAATGCCGAGATTCACATACATGCCATCCCGCAGTTCCTGTGCTATTCTTTTTGCGATACCGAATTTATCGAGGGCCATGATTGGTTTATTTAACTGTTTAAGGGGGGGGGGTGAATTGTCAATGGTGAATGGTCAATAATGAAAAATGGATGCAAATGGTATTTGCTACCCCCCATTCACAATTCACCATTGACAATTCACTATTCACAACCTCACCGTTTTTCTTTCAATTCTTTTTACGTAATCTTTTCCTTCAAATATGCGATGTACATATACACCAGCTACATGAATATCATCAGGATCAAGCTCACCAGGTTCTACGAGATGTTCTACTTCTGCAATCGTAATATTTCCTGCCTTGGCCATAGAAGTAGAGAAATTACGTGTTGTTTTTCTGAAAACCAGGTTACCCAATCTATCTCCTTTCCAGGCTTTTACCAATGCGAAATCAGCATGTAAAGCCATTTCCATCAGGTGAGGCTTATTGTTGAATACACGTACTTCTTTTCCTGCGGCTATTTCTGTACCATAACCTGCAGGCGTAAAAAAAGCGGGAATACCCATGCCGGCCATTTGTATGCGGGTAGCAAGTGTTCCTTGGGGAATAAGGTCTACTTCCAGTTCGCCACTCAGTAATTGTCTTTCAAACTCCGCATTCTCTCCTACATAACTACTGATCATTTTTTTGATCTGTCTTGTTTTGAGTAAGAGCCCTAATCCAAAATCATCTACACCTGCATTATTCGATATACAGGTTAGTTCTTTAATTCCTTTTTCCACCAGTGCCGCTATTGAATTTTCAGGTATACCATTCAATCCGAATCCGCCTAACATCAGCGTTGCACCATCCTGAATATCATGAATCGCCGCTGCAGCATTGTTGTATACTTTATTCATATGAAGCCATCATTTTTTAGGTTGAGTAGCAGGATTACTGCCTCTTTCTATTTGATATCGCTTTAAACGTTCCCTGTTGGCCAATGCATCAATTGAATCTAGCAACACTTTAAATGAAGCCGGTCTGCCTTCATAATAACGGTAACTGGCAAAATAGCGCTCCCGTGTTATTCCATGTACTTTGAATACCATTTCATACAGCTTTACATCTTCCTTATTACGAATGGCATTGGTATCCTGTGTAATCTTCCGGCTAAACCATTCATCGGCTTTCATCATATCCCACATAATCACTTTCATACTGTCTACAGGCAGGATAGCCGTTTTGGTTTCATTCCGGCAGCTTACCTGCATCAATAACAAAAACATTATACCTGCACCGATCAGTATCTTCATCGTAACTCCTCTTTATATTTTGATGCATTGATTACATCCAGTTCACTTAATAATTCAACTGCTTTGGCTTTTTCACCGGCGGGGGCTTTCTTAAAAATACCTACCAGTTCCTGGTACTTACCCTGCATAAAAAACTGCTGGATCATAGTATTCGGATTTTCCTTACCGAATGTCTGCAACTGAATCAGCGCATTAATCACACCAACCCTCGCTTCTGCTTCCTTATCATATAAATTATCAAGTCCCTTTCGGTAATAACCGTAAATAATATCGTGAATGGTATTATATCGGGTATTGATAAGGTTTTCATTCAGCCAGTAGCGGTTTCTTAATCCGTCGAATATTCTCCAGCCCGAAATACCCCTGCCTTCAGGTGCATTGGTTACAATATTCTGTGCTTTTCTGAAATAAGATTCGCCCGCTTTGGGTGCAAATGAATCATAATCCATTCCCAGAATCGTATACACATAATACGCAAAGATGGCCGTTAAATTCGCAGCGGCTGCATCGGTGCCCTGTATCCTGTTCTCATTAAACTCTACCGGCTGAAACTCTACATATTTGAATGCTACATCTGCATCCTGGAAATTAATCATAGCCGCCTGGTATGATGAATGATATACCGGTCGCGCAGCCTGTATGTTTAAAGAAGCTTTATAAATATTGGGTTCCAGTATACTTTCAATATTGAGGATAAAACTGCATTCTATTTTTTCATTCTGTTTATAATTGTCATTGGTCCATTTCCGGTTGTTTAACAGATTGGTCAGCTGGTTTTGCAGTGTGGTAAATATTTTTCTGTCGATATTGGTGGTTACCCTGTTCGACAATACCGATACCCTTGCCTGTAATTCCTGGGCACCCGCTTCACACATAATACATGCGACCAATAACAGGCTGATGATTTTTTTATACATGCAGGTGCTTTATAATGAATGAAACAATATCGGCCGCCACTTCTTTTTTCGGCTTTACACCAATTTTTTCTGTTGAGCCCGACTGATGAAAGATAGTCACCGTATTGGTATCCACACCAAAACCGGCATCTTTATCGTTGAGTGAATTGAGTACAATACCATCTGCATTTTTGGCCTTTAGTTTACAGCGCGCATTCTCTTCTTCATTATTGGTTTCGAGTGCAAAACCGAGCAGGAACTGTCCGGCTTTTTTCTGCTGACCCAATTGCAGGAGTATATCTTTATTTTTTACCAGTTCAATAGACCAGGCTTCCTGTTTTTTCTTGATTTTTTCTGTGGCCGCCTGTACAGGTTTATAATCGGCCACAGCTGCAGACATCACCGCAATATGGGCATCATCAAATTCTTTTACCGATGCATCATACATATCATCCGCCGATACAACCGGACAAACAGTTATGCCTTTATAGTTTATTTGCTGACCGGTTGGACCCGTTATCAAGGTTACCGCTGCGCCACGCAGGTACAATTCTTCTGCAATGGCAAAACCCATTTTCCCGGACGAATGATTGCCGATAAAACGAACAGGGTCTATGGCTTCATATGTAGGTCCGGCTGTAACGATGGCTTTCTTTCCTTTGAGTTCATGGGTTCTGAAAAAATGTTCCACTAAATATTGAACCATCTCTTCCGGCTCCGCCATTCTTCCATCACCAAATAAACCGCTGGCCAGCTCCCCTTTTCCAACTTCAATCACATGGTTACCATCCTGTACCAACTGTGCGAGGTTTCTTTTGGTGGTGGGGTGATGCCACATGTCTTCATCCATGGCAGGTGCAATAACCACCGGACAGGTGGCAGAGAGGTAAACAGCCAGTAATACATTATCGCAAAGGCCATGGGCCATTTTACCGAGTGTATTACAGCTTAATGGGGCAATTAACATCACATCGGCCCAGCGACCCAGCATTACATGGTTCGACCACGCATCGCCTTCTACCAGGTCATGTATCACTGTATTTTTAGATAAAGTAGAAAGTACAACAGGTGAGGCGAAATCTCTTGCTGCGGGTGTCATCACCACTTTTACTTCAGCACCTGCTTTAATCAGTAAACGAACCAGTGTGATGGTTTTATAAGCAGCAATGCTTCCGGTGATGCCGATGAGTATTTTCTTTCCTTTTAGCATATGGATGAATTGTGAATGGTGAATTATCAATGAGGAGGCTTTTATGTAAGAGACGATATAAATATCGATTCCTTATCATTTACGAGCACTTTCCTGCATGTCAATCTCTCCCAAAATCGCTATTTACCATTCACTATTGACAATTCACAACCAAGGTAACAAAAAACGACAGTCATAATAACTGTCGTTTTCATAAAATTATCTTACTGATAACAGGCCTTATCTGAAAAGGTCGTTATCGTTATTTCTTCTGTGGTAGATTTTACCTTCCATGAATTCCTGGGTGGCAAGAATAGCAGGGTTAGGCATTTTCTCGTAGGCACGGGAAATTTCGATCTGCTCCTTGTTTTCATGGATTTCTTCCAGGCTGTCTGTATGACTGGCAAACTCTTCCAGTTTGTTGTGCAGCTCTTCTCTGAGTGACACATTGATCTGGTTGGCTCTGCGCGCAATGATAGCGATGGATTCATACAGGTTACCTGTTTTCTCTTTAATAGAAATCAGGCTTTTGGTTTCAACCACACTAGCGGTATTAGCGCTCATTTGCCTTCTTAGCTTGCTCATTTTTCTGGTTTTTAATATAATTTGTTGATTGTAATTTAAATTTATTCACTTCTTCCAGGTGTTTACTATCAGCAAAACGATCCTGAAAATCCACACATTCCGAAATTACTTTTTCAAAACGCTCTTTCTGCTTTTCTTCATAACTCATCTCCGCATAACGGAAATAAGATTTGATCACCTGCAGTTTGTATTCATCAGCCTTTTTTGAATCGGGAAAGTTATCCGATACGTTGGCAAATGCTATAGCTGCTGCTTTGTAGAAACCCAGGTTATAATACAGTTCCGCTCCTTTGTATTCTTTAGCCTCTAATTTCTCTCTGCACTTGTCTATGATATCCGTTGCATCCTGTACCCTTTTCGATGTAGGATGCGTATTAATAAATACCTGCATTAACTGCATGGTTTTATTGGTATTGGTCTGGTCAAGATCAACCTTGGGCGACTGCTTATAATAGCAGTAAGCACGCATATAATCGCACTCTTCTCCCTTGGTACTGTTCGGGAAATTTTCTACAAAACTTTTAAACAGGTTTTCTGCATTCAGATAATCTGCCTGGTAGTAATAGGAATAGGCGAACTTGTAATACATGTCTTCATACCTGGCCGTTCCTTTTACATAGGGGAAGATATCTTCAAAGAGCACTTGTGCTTTCACATAGTCTTTCTTGGCATAATACTGTTCTGCCATCTTGTACTTATACTCATAGTCTTTGCTCTTTAAGGTCTTGGAGAACTTATTGGAGCAGGAAACCAGTAATACAGCAACCACGAAAATGAGTACAATCCTATTCATACAAGTTGGCAAAATTAGTTAATTACCGGCAATTTAGAAACTTGAATTGGAGAATTGATTATCAATGAGTTAAGAAAAGCATAAAAAACAGAGAAATAAGGAATATGAAATATGGAATCAGAAAGTACAGGCCATTTTTGCGGTTCCTTATTTCATATTCCTTATTTCTCTGTTAAAGAAAAAGCTGCTCTGCAAAGCAGAACAGCCTTTTTCTTTACCTATTCAAACGAAAGCAATAATTAATTATCGCCTTCTCCTTCCTTCAGTTTGGCCTTGATTTCGGCTAAGGCACCCAGGTCGCCGAGGGTGGCTTTTTCTACTTTCGCCTGGATATTTTTCACTGCTTTCTTGGTATTGTCAGATTCAGCTTTCGCTTCTTTCTTGGCAATTTCCTTTTCTTCAGCTACTACTTTCTCCCAGATACGGGCATGACTCAGTACGATACGCTTTTCATTGCGATCGAATTCGATCACCATGAACTGAGCAGTTTCGTCGGCTTTCACCTGTGTACCATCTTCCTTGTTCAGGTGACGGTTAGGTGCAAAACCTTCTAAACCATAAGGCAGTTGTACGAGGGCACCTTTGTCGTCCTTACGGGTAACGGTACCTTCATGCAGGGTTCCTACAGCGAAAGTGTCTTCCAGGGCATTCCATGGATCTTCTTCCAGTTGTTTGTGACCTAACTGCAGTTTACGGTTTTCTTTATCGATGCTGAGGATGATGATATCGATGTGTTCGCCCACTTTGGTGTAATCACTTGGGTGGTTGAAACGCTTGAGCCAGCTCAGGTCGCTGATATGGATCATACCGCCGATACCTGGTTCCAGTTCAACAAATACACCATAAGGAGTGATGTTCTTCACTAAACCTTTGTGTTTGCTGCTCTCAGGGAACTTGGTTTCGATGGTGCTCCAGGGATCTTCGCTCATTTGCTTGATACTCAGGCTCATCTTACGGGCATCCTTATCGAGGGTAACCACTTTGGCTGCATACTCATCGCCCAGTTTGAAGAATTCCTTCGCATTGATCGGCGTATTGGCCCATGTGATTTCAGATACGTGTACCAGACCTTCAACACCAGGCTGAATTTCTAAGAAAGCACCGTAATCTTCAATATTTACTACTTTACCTTTTACTACTGAACCTTCGGCCAGACCTTCAGGCAGCACATCCCACGGGTGTGGAGTCAGTTGCTTCAGACCTAAGCTGATACGTTTTTTGTCGTCGTCGAAGTCCAGTACTACTACCTGTAATTTCTGGTCCATCTTCACCACTTCGCTTGGGTGAGAGATACGGCCCCATGAAATATCGGTGATGTACAACAGACCATCCAAACCACCGAGGTCCATGAATGCACCGAAATCTGTGATGTTTTTCACCACACCTTCCAGTACCTGGCCTTTTTCGAGTTTGCTCATGATCTCTGCACGCTGTGCTTCGATATCGCTTTCGATCAGTGCCTTGTGAGATACAACGGCATTCTTGATCGCTTCATTGATCTTTACTACTTTAAACTCCATGGTCTTACCTACAAACTGATCGTAATCAGTTACAGGCTTCACATCGATCTGAGAACCTGGTAAGAAAGTTTCCATACCAAATACATCAACGATCAATCCACCTTTGGTTTTGCTGGTAACGGTACCGGTAATCACCTCACCTGTTTTGTGAACTTCAACGATACGCTCCCATGCACGGAAGATGCGGGCAGATTTACGGCTGAGGTGCAGATTACCATTGCGGTCTTCTTTCTCTACCACCATTACTTCTACTTCGTCACCAATTTTCAGACCCTGAACATCGCGGAATTCGTTCAGTGATACGAGACCATCACTTTTAAAACCGATGTTAACTACTACATCTGTTTTAGTAAGGGCCACTACACCACCTCTTACGATTTCACCATCTTCAATCTGTACGAAAGTGTTGTCATACACTTTATCGTATTTAACTCTTTCAGCTTCGGCATAATGACTAACATTACGTTTGTCGATGCTCCAGTCGAAATCATCGTGCGCAGTTTCTACAACCGGCGCTGCTACAGGTGCATTTGTTGTCGCAGTAGTAACTTCTGCTGCCTCTGGGGCACCAGCGTTCTCCTGAGCATCTGCGTTTAATTGTTTACGGAAAATGTTCATAAAATAGTTCCCGATGGTTTAATAAATCGGGGGTGCAAAAGTAGGGAAAAAGTTGGGAAAATAGGAGGTTTTATGGGAGGAAAATTGAATTTTGAGGAGGGAAATGGTCGCTCTTAGCCGATTATTCAGAATAATATATGTGTATTTTATATATTTACAAATGCTATCATACAATAGTTGTTTCATTTTGAATAAACATATGAAATTAAATTAATAGCAACAATAGCTATTCATATACATTGAATAAACTGATAAACAGACGGATTATTTTTAGCAATGACCCAGAAATTGTAATCCAATTTTTGCCTCACTTTGTTTTAAGAAGATGCCCGGAAAATTTTCCGAAACCACCTTCTGAAGATGGGCATTTTGCATATTTCTTGGACTATAATACAAACAAGATAGTTGGTAAGTTAGGAATAACTCAATACAGTTTTGACTTAGCTACAAAACCCAGAATTGAAGACATTAAGAAATTACCAATCTTAGATGATATTGCTCAATCAGATGAAAATAAACGAGTCTTTGATGAAATTGTATTTATTGTTAACGCTGTTTCAAACAAATTCATTTTTTCATACACCTCCAATCAAGGATGGTTTATAACTCTAGATGAAGGTCATAAAACGTATTATGGTCGAGAGGGTTATTTAGCACCTGAATACAACTCGGAACTTGAGTCATTAGTAGGATTTGAAAATTACGATTTAAATGAATTGCCAATACTGGAATTAGTAAATTCAGATAGTAAAACTACTAGATCAATTAAATTGAGTGATTTATTTAGGCTATATTACTCATCACCACTTACCGATTTAAAGAAAAAGTATCTAAACGCCTGTATTGTCTTAACGAAGGCATATCAATTAAGGAAAATTGATATAAGTGCTTCATACGTTTTTTTAGTATCAGCTATCGAATCATTGATAGAAATCGAATATGAAAAGGCTAAATTGGAACCATGCAAATGTTGCGGCATGACTCATTATTCAGTTCGTCAAAAATTTATAAAATTCTTAGATAAATACGGCTATAAGATTAATAAAAAGACGAAGGATGAATTTTCAATAATTCGTAATGGAATAGTTCACAAGGGTCAACTTTTAGGAATGAGTTACTCTTCAAAACGGACGATAGAAAGTCAAGAAGAATTAGAAGCTGCCTATTATAAAGCAATTGGAATAGTAAACTACGAATCATTCCACCATTTGGTATTAACTTGTTTCAGGGCTTTTTTACTATTTAATTTTGAGGAGAAAAACACTACCGTTTCCACAGAGCCTTATAAATAAACGTTCTCCGCAGTTTATATGTTTCCTTTTCCACTGTGTGTTTCTTCCTTCTCCGAAGAGTGTTCTTCACCGTTGTCTCTCGCAGAGGAATCGGCGCCCGCTACACAGCTATGCTGTAACATTTAGTTTTGCTGCTACCCCGTTCATCTACAACACTCCTTCTACTACCATTCTACAAAATAGAAAATTCGTTACACTTTTTGGTGCAGAGAAAATGGTAGAGCAATCTGCAACCGTCATCCTGAGGAGCATTCCGACGCAGTCGGAAACTGCGACGAAGGATCACTTCGGCTGAGTTGTATTTCAAATACCATCCATCAATCTTGCGGGAAATACGCTGGGCTTATCGCTGATGTTGGTTACATGAAAAAGAATACCAATATCGAGGTAAAAGGTATCACCATTTCCCTGTTCAAAGATCAGGATGCCGATTATATCTCGTTAACAGACATGCTGAAAGCTAAAGATGGCGATTTCTTTATCGCCGACTGGTTAAGAAACCGTAATACCATTGAGTTCCTTGGTATCTGGGAAAGCGTGAACAACCCTGGTTTTAATTATGGCGAATTCGCCATAATTAAAACGCAAGCCGGTTTAAACAGTTATAAACTGAGTGCCAAAGAATGGGTGGAAAAAACCAATGCCATCGGCATTAAATCTACAGCAGGAAGATATGGCGGCACATTTGCCCATGCAGATATTGCCCTTGAATTTGGTATGTGGATTTCGCCTGAATTTAAAGTGTATCTCATCAAAGAATTTCAGCGCTTAAAAGCAGAAGAAGGCAAACGCTTACAATCTGGGTGGAGCCTGCAACGAACCTTATCAAAAGTAAATTATCATATTCTCACCGATGCCATTAAAGACAAGCTGGTACCCCAATTATTGGTTGCTAAAGAAAGCGCCTATGTATATGCCTCAGAAGCCGATTTACTCAATATGGCTTTGTTCGGGAAAACGGCTGCTCAATGGAGAAAGGAAAACAAAAATATTGCTGGAAATATGAGAGATCATGCTAAACTGGAACAACTGGTGGTACTTGCCAATTTAGAGAGTTTGAATGCTGTACTCATACACCAGGGCATTTCACAAAGTGAACGATTATTATTGTTGAACAAAACTGCCATTCAACAAATGAAAACACTTTTGAACAGGCAATCGCTTAAACAGTTACAGTAAACCACCAGATATCCAGATTTTCTATGTAAGCAGCAGCATCTTCCTTTTCCTCAAGGTGTTCTTCGCCGATGTCTCTCGTAGAGGACCCGCCGCCAGCTACATAGCTATGGTGTAATATTTAGTTTTGCTGCACGCCTCCTAATCAAATATTTGTTGCATTGTATAGGTATATTTCAGTATATTCAAGATTATTATTTAACACCTGCATAAAAGTTACTGATGCATATTCATTCAAATAAACCAGAAACAGAACAAACTCATTCTGTAGCTGACAATATCTCACAAAAAACAAGGAACAGCATAGCTGCTAAGCCATTAGTTAATAATAGACCCGAAGCAGCACGAAGCAGCGAATTGCAAAAAATCACTGACACCAAAACAAGTGCAGATCGAAGTGGAATTTTTCAAATGAAAAATATAATTCAAAAAAATAAAAAAACAACAGCAACTCCGTCTACGCCTGTTATTCAGTTTGAAGGAAAATTTGTCGGGCAGGATGATGCATGGCATCTACATATTGATATCGGAGACCCACATTTACAGTTTCGAAGTGATAAACGGAATAGAAAAGATATTGGCGGACGAGATGTAAATGGTGTTTATTCTACTGAAAGGTTAAATGAAGCCTTAAATTATCTTCTAGAAGTAATCCCAACAGGAGAACAAAGACCAAAGTACAAACTAAAAAATGAAGGAACTGCTGGATTTAACGAGTGTTATATCTGGTTATGTGAGGTATTAGGTTACGATCCTAATACTGAAAAAAGTAACCGCTTTACATTTCAGCAATCGATTGACGAATGGCGTGAGAATGACAGAAAAAATGGGCGTAAAGTATATGAGTAACGATTCCTTCTTTGCAGGTTATTCCACATTCTTTCTTAGCAGTTTTACCTTCTCTACAAAGTGTTTTTCTCCGATGTCTCTTGTAGAGCAATCGGCACCAGCTACACAGCTATGTTGTAATATTTAATTTTACTGCTACCCTCTTCATCTACAACACCCCTTCTCCTACCATTCATAAAATAGAAAAATCGTTACGCTTTTCCGCTGCAGAGAAAAATGGTTGCGTAACCACCAACCAGATCCTTTGTCGCAGATGATAACCTGTGGTTTTCATTGCCCTTCTCCCGGGAATTCTTTGGACAGGATTAAGGTTTTCACGTGGGTTATTCCCTATCTGATCTTTTCTTTGTTATTTGATGAAGCTTCCATTTACACCTCGCTGATTTGATACGCTAAAAGCTAAAATATTACTAGATTTCAGAATCTTTCATTTTATATGCAATTAAATCTACAAGTTTTCAGATGAAAATTTGTATAATGCAGGTGATATGAATGACTGCCTACTTTACAGATTTTCAAAACAAGTACAACTTATATTATCGATCATATGATTTTAAGGCCTTTAATCAAAAACAGGGACAAGCGAAAAAAAATAGCGCATATCGGTGCCGGAATCGTTATCCTCATTCACGCTTATGAAAAATTTGAAAGCGGACATGGTTCCTACCTGTTATTTGGTGTGGCAGGGTTAATATTTTTAACCATCGCACTATTTCACCATATCATTGAAAAAAAAGCGCCCTGGATCGATGGGTTATTTTTTTGTATTGAAGGTCTTCTATCCATCATTGTGGCATTAGAATTTTTTCATGCGGGGAAGAAAGCATTACCAATCACCTATCTGTTACTGGCTGTTTTTCAGTTTTATATGGCGTTGAGAAAGTCGAAGAAAGGAATTGCAGCTCACCAATCAACTCATTAATATAGAATAAGCGAACACCTATTGTGTTCTATAGCAGCTTAGTTTTCGCCAATAATTCTTTCAAGTAATCACCTTCAACAGGTGCGGGATAATCAGGTGTCCAACGTTGCTGAGGATTGTTCTGCGCAGTAGCCAGTTGGAAACATAAAAGTATAAAAATGAAAGTATAATTTCTCGTACCTGAATATAAGAAAATTCAGAGAAGCACTAAAAGATTGCCCAATCTTATTAAGATATAAATTGAATCAATTTAATACCCTTTTGCTGGCGATGTTTTATCAATAAAAAATATTCCATCAAAGTTGTATGGTACCGAATATTTCGGAAAAGCAAACTCCATATTTACGTGATTTGCAAAACGAACATAGAGTGGTTTACTTAACCATACTTCATTTCTTCCTCGTGTAAGATCCAAAAAAAGCTTATCACTTTTTAGAGTTATAGAAAACTGATGCAATGCTTCTTCTAAAGTTCCTCTTGGACTGGCTACCAACGGACAATTATAGGTTTTATCATAACGCCGATAATTTAGAAATCCCAAATACGCCCCTTCATAACTTGACATACCAAAAGATTTATATCCAGATTCGAATTTTTTTGATAAATGTGCCCCCATGGTCATCCCGTTATAGATATTATTTTGAGGAACAGGATCATCTCCTCTGCTTACATGTGTATCATGAGCCCATAATAACACTTTTACGTTTGGCCGATACACTTGATGTATCCAGGCTACGTTTTCTGCCATTGCTGTATCACGATAAAACAATGTCAACGATGCTATATTTTTGGAATACTGATTTACTAATTTAGCATATTGCAGTATCCACTCAAGCTTTTGGCGGGAGCCGTTTGAAATTCCAGATGACATTTCTTGCTTTTTTTTCCAATCCACAACTAACTGCAATACCGTATCTGTGTTTTTTTTCCATTGTTGTTTCTCGTTGTCTGTTGCTGTAAAATGAGCATCTGGATTCTTTAATAAATCTTTCAACACTTTCTTAAGCACTTGCACAAATTGTTCATCAATTGGAGCAACCCAAGATAATAAAGTGTCAGCAGTTACGCTTACAAAATTCTGTATATCAAATCCCATAAATTCTACAGTATCCTTTGGATGCAGCGCATTATAATCACGCACCCATTGTATCATATTCTTGACTTCTTCATTTTGCCAAACGCCTAACATACCCCACATACTTGACCGGGCAGTACCTCGACCTCCTTTTACATATTTATTAACCCTTTCAACAATCGCCATATTATCCTCAATAGCAAAAACTCGCACCCCTAATTCTTTCACAGCATAAGTTAATAAACGATGTTTCAGTCTAAAAAATTCACTGGTACCATGTGTACTTTCGCCCATCCCAATAATTTTTGCATTATGGCAAATTGATTTTAGAAAATGGAGGTCCGTCATACCTGTTTGAAAGGAGTCCACATCTACCGACCGAAATGGTGTTATTTGCTGTCGCAACCATTTTTTTTGAGATGAAGTAAATGATGGTGCTATTTCAATGGTAGACTTTTGTTTGCCATTTATCCATAACGAAAAATCATCGAGCCAAACAGTACCAGTTCCTGCAACGGTTATCTGAAATTCAATTTCTCCCTCTATTGAATCACTAACTATGGTTTTAAGCATATGATTCTGCCAGTCGGCTCCAATTGTTTCAATTACTAATGTATCACTTTGCAATTCACCATGTAATCCCTGTTTGTTATTATATAATAACACATAACTGATTTTGCCCTTAAAGTTTCTAGCTTTTAGCCACCCATTGATACTTACTTGTTGTTTTTTCAACTCATATGGCATCAAACTGTATGAGAAGATATATTTTGATTGATTAGCCTCTATGCGGAGACTAAACTTACCATGATGTTGAGTAGTACTATCCATCATTACGGACTCAATTGGATGATTTCCTTCGATATTCCAGCCCCATGGACGGCCCCATCCATCTAAACTTTTTGTTTCAAAACTTAAATTCAGTGGTTGTTGTGCAAAAAGAAAATACTGACAAAATAGCAGCAAAAGCAACAATTGTTTTCTAAGCATAGCAATACTTTATTTATTTTCAACTATAAATATGCGCCTAATTTTAAGCTATATTTGGAATAAAAGGTTCTCGTTTATAAATCAGAACTTCATTTTTTACAAATGAATCTTACTATCTGGTTGATTTTAATGGCGGCATTTATTGGTCAGACTATATTTCTGTTAGTATCACTTATTGCCAAACCATTGGAAAATCCTCTTTCCAATAAGCTTTTGATAATACTATTATTTATTATTTTCTGCATTCTTGTCAGTAATAGCATAACTGCTTCTTATCTATTTAGAGAACTAATGTTTCCTGCAAAAGTCACCAGAGGTATGATATTATTAATTGGTCCCGTTATTTACTGCTATGGTAAATCTGCAATAGACCATACCTTTAAAATTAAATGGGTTCATATTTTTCATCTGTCTCCTTACCTACTGATATTAGGTATCAATACATGGAGTAACCGAAATGTGTCGGATGCGTTAATTATTGGCGCTGTAGAAGAATTGATCGCAGGTAAAAGCAGGCTTCAACCAATTTCAGTATTTCAGTTCGCACTATATCCTGCACATATAATTACATACACTGTACTGACCTATTATAATTTACAAAAAATTGATGCCCATATACTAAAATCATTGACAATAACTATCAATGAACGTATCAACTGGCTTCGAATACTATTATTCATCCTTATACTGAATGCCATTGTATTTATTGGTATTGCAGCTTATACACTTACTACTGGCAGATATGGCATTCAAGGCAATATTTATTATACAATTGCCATCTCGTTATTTGTATATGCCGTTTCGTACCAAGCCATTAATAACAATAAATTACTGGCACCAGGATTTAATGTTAAGTATAAATCACATAACTTATCGAAAGAACAGAAAGATGAAATAACCAGGCAACTGTTCTGCTTATTAGAAGAAAAAATTTATAAAGATCCAAAACTCAGTTTATCTGATCTATCTAACAAAATCGGCACACAACCTCATCTACTCTCCCGAATCATCAATGAACAATTAAACAAAACATTTACAGAATTACTAAACGAGTACAGGATCAGCGCTATTAAGGAACAATTACAAACAGCAGAAAACGAAACTTACTCAATCATGGGTATTGCCAGCAAAAATGGATTCAAAAGCAAATCAGCCTTTCATACTGCATTTAAAAAATATACCGGACTAACTCCAGTTCAATATATAGAAAGTCGAAAAAAATAGCTTTTAAATCGCATTCCTTTCGAATGGTTTTCTTTCTACTCAGGGTGTTCTTGGCCGATCTCTCTCGTAGAACAATCGGCACCAGCTACACAGCTATGGTGTAATATTTAGTTTTACCGCTACCCTGTTCATCTACAACACTTCTTCTCCTGCCATTCTATAAAATAGAAAATTCGTTACGCTTTTCCAGTGCAGAGAAAAATGATTGCATAAACTACTACGAAGGATCGCTTCGTCTGAGCTGTATTTAAAGTACCACCCATAAATTTTGCGGGAAATACAATACATACTACGTCTATTTTCATTAAAACTATACATGTACCAATGCAAGAGCACCTGAAAAATGCGGCTATGATTAAGTATATACCAAAAGTATATACCTTTACCAAAACAAATGGCATGAAAACATTGTCGCTCAAATTAGATGATACCACTTTTGAAGAAGCAGAAGCCATTACTTCGCAACTGAATATTGCCCGCAATCGCTACATCAATGAAGCCGTTGACCTGTATAATCGTTTTCACCAGAGACGCTTACTCAAAAACAAACTGGCGAAGGAATCGGCTTTAGCCGGTAAAGAATCCATCAACATCCTGAAAGAGTTTGAAAAACTGGCTGATGAAAATTAAGCAGTACGATATCTGGCTGGCCAACCTGCACCCGGGTAAAGGAACCGAACCAGGTAAAACAAGACCCGTGGTCATCTTACAAACCGACCTGCTAAATGATACGCATCTCTCTACCATCATCTGCCCGGTTACCAGTAATGTGCAGCCTGATATCGATATACTGCGCATACACCTGAAAAAATCGCAGCTGGATCAACCCAGTGATGTGCTCATTGATCAGATCAGGGCCATAGATAACAAGCGGCTGATTCAAAGAATTGGCAAACTCACGCAGGAACAGGTTAAACAATTGAAAAAGAATATTGCGATTGTACTGGATTTATAAATACGTAATAAGACTTTGCTTTTCTTCAACCTTACTTTTTCGTCTTCTCCAACAATTCTCTCAAATATACACCCCATAGAGCCGGATTGGAATGCGTTCCATGTCCGGAGGTTTGGTCGGTGATGGGCAATAAAATATACTTTCCGTCTTTTACTTTTTTAATCTCCGCTTCCATCAACCCCAGTTCTGGTGGGTTCACTTCATCATCTGCCGAGTTAATGGCTACCAGTGGTGCTTTGATCTTCTCCAAATGAGGAGCCGGATTATAGAAACGTGATGCATCAAAAGCATAGATAAAATCATTGGCATCCAGAGAAGCTAAGTATGAGGAGCGGGTTCGGGCATATGCCGCTTCTGCCTGCTCTCTGGTGGGGGCATTCTTCTGTAACTGCAAAGGACTGCTTCCCATAAAGAACAAAGAAGAAATAGCACCGGTTAACCCAACTTTAGGTTGTTCGGTATACTCACCTCCCTTCCATTCCGGATCCATTTTTATCAGGTCAATGGCCATGATGCGGGTCATTCTGTTTCTTCCTGCAATTTCAACCGGTAAGCTGGCGAGTGGCATAAGTGCATCCATAAAATCGGGATAGGTATAACCCCATACCCAAGTGTGCATACCTCCCATCGATGTGCCCATCACCAATCGCAAATGATCTACTTTCAAATGTTCGGTTAATAGCAGGTATTGGGCTTTCACCATATCATCATACGTATACTTCGGAAAATACATGCGCAAACCATTACTGGGTTTACTGGATTTACCGTGTCCGATTGCATCCACCAAAATGATATAGTATTGATGGGCATCCAATATTTGCCCGGGACCAAATAGGTTACCTGCAAATCGTTGATTTAAAAAACTACCCCCATTACCTGTAGTACCATGCATAATGAGAACCGCATTACTCACTTTTCCGTCTTTTCCTTTTTGCGGTGTACCAATGGTATAATAATGCAGGTTTAATGCTGGTAAAATGGTCTTATCCTGAAATGTAAAATCCTTTGCCAAGTAATTACCTTCAACAGGTGTGGGATAATCAGGTGTCCAACGTTGCTGCGGATTGTTCTGTGCAGTAGCCAATTGGAAACATAAGAGTATAAATATGAAAGTATAATTTCGCATACCTGAATGTAAGAAAATTCAATGAGTGTTATTCGCATTTCTGATAATATCTGTCTATTTTGATACTGGCATTTTATTTATTGCGACAGGCTTAACTTTATTCCTCAGGAAACATTGATTCCAATTATCCATCTTATAAAAAATGAATGATGAAAATTGCGATTATCGGAACGGGTAATGTTGGTAGTGCATTGGCTACCAAATGGGCGTTAAAAGGGCATACTGTAATTATGGGTGTGCGAGATTTGAATAACTTTAAAGGACAGTCCCTGCTTGCGCTGCCCGGTATAGAAGCCGCAACAATTGAAGATGCTGTAAAAAAGGCAGACATCATTTTACTATCCACTCCTGCCATAGCTACCATAGAAGTAACCCAAAGTTTGGGAGATACTTCCGGCAAAATCATTATCGACGCCATGAATATTATCATGGGAAAAGGTCCGGTTGGTTATCGAAATACCACAGATGCTGTTTTAGCTCATACGCAAACCCGTGATGTTGTGAAATGTTTTAATACTACCGGCTTCAATAATATGGCCCAACCGGAATATGGTACTGTTGCATTAGATATGTTTGTTGCAGGTGATAGTCCCACCGGTAAAGCAGCAGCTGTTCAATTAGCTAAAGATGCAGGTTTTGAGGACTGTTATGATGTAGGCGGGAATGACAAGTTTGAACTGATGGAACAATTCGCTTTTTTCTGGATTAACCTTGCTCTGTTCAAAGGGCAGGGGCGTGAAATTGGTTTTAAACTGTTAAAAAGATAATAGATGTCTACTCTTTAGATTTTTCAGCTTCCTGAATACCAAATTCTTTCATCAGCGTCAGACCGTAATTTCTTATATGGGTAATCACTTCAATTGCTTTTAACCCTCTATCGGTAATCTGGTACTCCACTTTTGGTGGCACTACCGGATAAACAGTCCGCACAATGAAGTTTTCTTCTTCCAGCTCACGCAACTGCGTGGTCAGCATTTTATCAGTTATTCTGGGCATGTCTTTCTTCAGTTCACTGTAACGCAATATTTTATCTTTTAACCGCCAAAGAATCGGCATTTTCCAGGTACCTCCTATACGATCCATCGCAAATTCTACAGGATTGTAATAAAGTTTGTTTTTGTACAGAAATTCAGGCATACAATATGGTTTAAGATGTCATACTTACTAAAAAGTGAGTACCACTCATCATAGTAAGCATGAACATAAATCTACTATTTCGGCTGAATTTCACCATACTAAATAATTGTACCATGAAAAGAACATACACTTTACTGACACTATTCACCTTATCATTCTTTGCACTTCAGGCACAGGTGAAAGAGCGATTGTCTTATGTACATGCACATGGCTCTCCGGTGAAAGGAAAAATTCTGATGGTGGCCAGCTCTCCATCTGTTTCAAAACAAACAGGTTGGCCAATTGGTTTCTGGGCAGCGGAACTTACACATCCCATGCATGTTTTTCAGGAAGCCGGTTATGAAGTAGAACTGGCGTCTACGGAGGGAGGTAAATTGGAAATGGATGCCTATTCCAACCCTGCAGATGCCAGTGGTTATTCGGCTCATGATGTTATTTCTCTGGGATATATGCAGCAATCTTCGTTTCAGCAAATGTTGAATAATACACGCAAGCTTTCTGATGTATCTCATAAAGACTATGCTGCCATTTTTCTGGTAGGCGGACAAGGGCCTATGTACACATTCAAGGGTAATACTGCATTGCAAAAACTTTTTGTATCCTTTTATGAAGCCGGCAAACCCAGTGCAGCAGTTTGTCATTCTACCACCCTATTACTTGAAGCTAAAAAATCAAATGGTGAGCTTTTGGTAAACGGGAAAACATGGACTGGTTTTGCCAATACAGAAGAAGATTATGCAGATAAAGCTGTTGGACAAAAAATTCAGCCTTACAGAATTGAGGATGAAGCAAAAAAAATAAAGGGTACACGTTTCAAGGTAGCCGCCCCATTTTCATCTTATGCTATTCAGGATGGTCTGTTGATTACAGGACAACAGCAAAACTCAGGTGCAGCTGCGGCCATTTTATTGATTGAGTCTTTAAACAGGAAATAAAAACAGCTAAAGGGTGAATCTGGTATTCACCCTTTCCCATAAGATGAGAATAACATTGATTATTGCATTGCTATTTATACTTGTAAGATCAACCGGACAAATTCCGGTTGAATTTTTTGGTGGAAATGAAAGATCAACACTGGATATCCTTTTCTTCCGGAATTTCAGGAACAAGGATAAGAGTAATAGTCATTGGTTATTCTTCAACAGGAACCGGGCTGCTGTTGATTACAGGATGACGTCTACTGCCTATTTACCATCTTTTGGTTTTACAGAAGCGGTATCATATAATCATCCACATTTAAAGGGGCTGGCTCCGGTTATGGTTGCTCAAATTTTTAATACCGGATTATTTCCAAAAGCAGGAATTCAATATGTGTATTTGAAAAAAGATATCACTTTATTCAGCTGGATAGTGAGTGAAACATTAACCGATCCAAATCTGGACCATTTCTTATTGTTCAGGTTTACACCCGTATTGAATGAGCACACAAAACTTTTTTCACAACTGGAAACCCTGTCTGTTTTCCCAACTGCCAGGACAAATATTTTCAACTTCACTCAAAGAATCAGATTAGGAATTCAATGGCAGCATTTTCAAGCCGGGTTAGGAACCGACCTGAATCAGCGGGGAAGAAAGTCATTCACTAATAGTTCGAACACAGGCTTATTTTTGAGATATGAGTTTTAGGTCTGCAAAATTCAACTCAACCTGTTTAACGCTCTTTTCAGTCTGGTCGCCCCCTATCAGCATTTTCAGCTTCATCATAGCAATAAGCATCTCCCGGCCACTATGACTGAATATAACTCTGCAACTGATTAATCGTTTCGGCCTGTGTAAGAATGGTTTCGGTTACCAGGTCGTTGATGGAGATAATACCTACCAGTTGTTCATCTTCTATCACCGGTAAATAACGGAGTCTATGTGAAGTCATTAACTGCATACAGGAATCTACACTGTCATTTACACTTACATAAGGAAAATCAGTGGTCATGATATCCCCTACACGTGTATCACTTGAATGACGTCCTTTGAGGATTACTTTACGCGAATAATCTCTTTCAGTCATAATGCCTGCAAATTTTTCATCCTTCATCACCACTACCGAACCAATATTCTGTTCGGCCATAATTCGCAGTGCATCAATTACGGTCATTTCGGGTTGTACAATGGTTACCCGGTTTCCTTTTCGTTGGAGAACATTGCTAACTTTTCGCATGGCAGGTGTTTTACACCCTTAATATAACGGATTGATTTGACATATGCAAGCAGAGAAGAGAGAATAATGAATATAAAATAAGGAATAAGAAATCAGAAAATAAGAGGATTACCTCACCTACTTTCTTATTTCTTATTCCTTATTCCTCTGTTTCTCTGTTCTATCAGTCTGTTTTCAACGCTTTGTCAATCAAAAACAACAGGTTGGCTCTGTGTGCTTTTGTTTCTTCGTTGGTGGAAACAGCAGCTGCCAGTTTGGTACGCAGCTTACGCAATGTGTACAAAGTAGCCGCTTTCGACACATCATCAATAGGTGACTGTGGCGTAAGGAAATTACCGGCTCCTTTTACAAAAGCTGTCTGGAGGTACTGACGATACAGGTTTACATTTCCGTTGATGTCTGCATCAAAGATCCCTTTTACCAGATCGTTCATTACATCGGCTACACTGTATTGGTTGCCATACAAACGTGTGTTGTTGATACGCTGTAAAGTTGCCGGGTTCAGTATATGTGCCAGTGTACCTCCCACCTGAATAGCGGTGATATTATTGGTTATTTTATAATCTTCACCATTGCCAGGCTGGTTAAATCCACGGCGTTGTATTTGCAGGTAAGGAAACACTTGTGCATCTGCGTCAAAAGCATTGGGTGCAAATACATATTTGGTCAGCACTTCCATGGCCTTTTTCTGTGTGGCGAGTGGTGTAGGTGTATAGGGTTTGTTACCTGAATTCTGTTCAGGGAAACTTCTGTCGATATACACACCTCCCACATAACGGCTTACGGCATTAATCATGCTGTTTCGCTGCCCCAGTAAGGTACCATAACGTGTGCGCAGTTCAGCATATGATTGTCCGGGCTTGCTGTATTTCTGTACCAGTTTGCCCATGAGGTTATTCACCAGTTTGAAACGTTCTTCAGCATATGCAATCGCATCGCTGGTAAGATCGTTTACGTTTACACGTGGGTCCATGGCTTTACCGGGTGCACGCATATCATCGCCATCATTACCAAATGCCAGTTTAGGATCGGTACTGCGTGATAGAATCCTGGTGATACCAGCTTCCTCTGCCGCTGCTGGGAAAGGTGTATAACCAAACTCAATGGCCCATAAATCGTAAGGACCTGCTTTGGTGGTATAATAATCGCCCTGCTTGCTTCTGTCTAATGATACGTTGATGGCAGGATAATCCATTACCGAACCAATCAATCCGATCTGACGTGTAATCGATGTGTTATTAATATCCGCAGGCGATAACATCTGGCTGGCTTTCATATTGTGGTTCAAACCAAGTGTATGTCCCATTTCGTGCATGATCAGGTAAATCAGGAACTGCTTATGCATTTCTTTGATTTCTGCTTCAGGTGCATCCATGGCCTGTAAAGTGGTTTGACCAGTCATGAACTGTGCTTTGAGCTCTCCAGCCAGTGTACAGGTAGCATGATGATTCATATTCATGCCTGGCTGTTTCACAAATGATTCCATCGACGGGCCATTATACAGCTCATCAGAAATGGGTGTGGCGCTGCCAGAGAACCATTCTACTGTAATATCTGCACCCAGTATCTGTCCGGTGCGTGGATTCACAAAGCTGGGTCCGATGGCTCCATAAGGGGGTTGTGCAGAAGATACCCAACGAATTACATTATAACGGATATCAGCAGGATCCCAGGTAGCATCATCGGGCATGATTTTCATTTGTACCGCATTCTTAAATCCGGCTTTCTCAAATGCCTCATTCCATTTTAAACCAGCTTCCATGATGGTCTGGCGATATTCTAATGGAGTGGTGTTCTCAATCCAGTATACCAGTGGTTCAACAGGTTCACTCAGGGCAGCAGAAGGATCTTTCTTTACAAGACCCCATCTGTTGATCATATCCTTATACGGAGTTGAACTGATACTTGTCTGGTCGTTGCGCTGTTGAGTGAAATAACCTACACGAGGATCATCTCTTCTGGCACGGAAATCATTCTTAGGCATTTCAATAAAACTATGCTGCATCCGAACCCGCACATAACGTGCATCTGTAATATCCGGACCGGTTGCTGCAATGGTACTTGGATTATCATAAGAAAGATCCACCACTACATCTGTATTGTTGGGGAATGAGCGGATATTGGCATATTTAGACTTGGTAGGGTTTAATCCGCCCAGGTTAAAGGTAAAAGGCGTGGCCTGTCCGGGCGCAAAAATGGGTTTAACAGGGTCCATTTTCTCACTCAGAAAAAGCTGGTCTACACTGACTAAATAACCCAATGAATCTTCGATACTGAACTTGTCGTTGTAAAAAACCGCCTCGGGTTTATCTACATCTTCGGTTTTACTGACGGGGTTCGATTTATCATAAAAGAATCCTGTGTTCACCGCCAGGAATTCAATCTTGTCGAATGCTTTGCGCATGGTGAAAACACCGGTATTCCTGTGCATACTCTGATGCAGGAACAAAGAAGTAGGTCCATTGATAGAGAAACTCTGTTAGATGAACTCTTTGTTTAACTGGTCTTTTCGGATGTACATCTGTACACTTCCGGTAGTGGTATCCTGATAAAGTGTAAACAGACCATCAATTTTCTTATTGCCCTTGGTTCTGTCGGCAACAGATGGTTTTTTGGGTGCTGCCGGGGGTTTTGAAGTATCTCCGGCTGGTCTGGCTCCGGGTGGAACGGCATTGGGTTGTTGCGCATTGGCTTGTAAACCCAATATACCGGCACATAATAATGTGGCTATCAAAGCTCTTCTCATAGCGAGTGTTTTAGTTAGATTCAAAATAATCAAACCTGTCCAAAAATTACCAAGGGTTAGGATAAGTGGTAAAATTTAACATTAACTAAAGTCTGTGAAAGAGGAAAAAACCCAATTGCAGCAGGATAAAATATGGTTTTACAAAAAGAAAGGTTGTATTGGTTATACCCTGAATAAATTATCCGCTATTTTTCAGTCTGACCTGTAAGCCATCCGGTTCTAACTTTTCCAGCAATTGCACTGGCCGAGGGGTCAATCGTTAAAGCATAGGAACGCTCCTCTTTTTCTCCAAGTTTAAAACTCAGGATCCGGCTTTCATTTCCAAGCATAACTTGCATACGGATGTCATCACCTGTTTTCATACCGGCTATTGCTTTGTTATAGTCAGCAATGGTTTTTACTGTCTGGTCATTGACTGAAAGAATTTTTGACTGTCTTCTTAATCCCGCATTCCAGGCTGGCGACTGCCAGTCTACCGCATTTACCATAACCGTATCTCTTCTCTCTGCAACAACCGCACCTGAGTAAGCAGGAATCATTTTGGGTGTCTGATCTACCACTAATCCTGCATAAGCAAAATAGCGGGTATAATCCAATGGCTTTAGGGTATAGATATAATCGAAAAAATCATCCATCTTTTCCCCACATATGGTTTCTATTTCTTTTTTCAGTTCTGCTTCTGTAAAACCACGTCCCTTCTTTTTGTAATATTCATAATAGAGTTTACGCATTACATCATCAAGTGAACGCTTATTGCCCGTTACATACCTGATCCTGAAATCCAGCATCACACCCACTACAGGTCCTTTATCGTAATAAGAAATGGTCTTATTCACTTCATCGCCCGTTCTGCCAAAAGGCCCATCCGACCATGTTTCATAACTCGATTGTGCCAATGTTTGAAATAGTCTGCCGGGTTTAGATTCGTATGATGCTATCTGCTGCTGAACCGTGGCCAGTGCTTCTTCATCAGTTTTTAGTCCTGCCCTTCTCAGAATCAGGTTTTCATAATAAACATTCAACCCCTCCGATACCCATAGAGAATTGGTACGACTACCTTTATTATAATCAAAAGGTCCCAGTTCAACGGGTCTTATTCTTTTTACATTGTAATGATGGAAATATTCATGCGCCAGGAAATGATACATGCGGTTGCGAGCAGCCCTGTTGGCCGAAAGCCCCTGTCCGCTAAAAGCAATAGAAGTAGAATTCAAATGTTCTATACCCCCTGCTCCCGGCCCGATGGCCAGAAAGCTGTAATGCTCATAAGGTATATCACCTATGATACCAGATGCAGTACTTACAATTTTCTGAAGATCATTCATGAAAACAGCACGATCAAATTCACCAGGCTTATAGGCCACAAAATAATGAGGCTTGTTATTTACGGTAAACGATGGTAAGTCTTCTAACTTACTTCCCAGGAGAAAAGGACTGTCGTAAAGAATATCAAAATCAGGTGAGCGATACGTAAATGATTTTCCCTTTACCAGATCCAGACCTGTTGCTATACGGCTCCAGTTGGCATAAGGTTCAATTTGTATAACAGAAGCATAAGTTAATCCACCAACAGGGTATAAAAAAACACCGGCAGGCGACAGGTAAGCCAATTCTTCGTCAATATAATTCGATGCTACAAAACGCCTGTTACCAAAAATGTGATAGCTGATGATAAAAGGTTGTCCATCTCCGGTGATAGCCCAACGGTTCGGTGTAATTTGGTTCCATACAATGGTATCACCCTTTGCATTTTTTACTTTAAAATCTTTTAATTCTTTTGAAAAATTCATCAGCTGGTAATAACCGGTTGTCCAGTTGGGTAATTCAAACTCAACCATCTTTTTTCCTTTGGGGTCATAATTCATTTCAATGGATGCAAAATGTTGAGCTGCCTGTGGAAAGGATACGGTAAAATGAATAGACGGTGCCTGAGCGAAAGATGATATACCAGAAAGTACTATAACGATGAACAGTAAAACTTTACCCGGAAGATATTTCAAAGCATGTGATGACATAAAAGGGTTTTTAACCCTTACAAATTACTCATCCAAAACCGTATTGTCCTGTTCTGAATTAACCAGGACTTGCTGCATTTTAGCTCAATGTTTCGCCTGCAATACTTTTGGCGGCTAAAAAACCACTGGTCCAGGCATTCTGAAAGTTGAAGCCGCCCGTGATGCCATCGATATTCATGACTTCACCTGCAAAAAATAAACCTGCTATTTTTTTGCTTTGCATGGTATTCGGATCAATCTCTGCTAACTGTATGCCACCACAGGTTACAAATTCTTCTTTGAACGTTGTTTTACCTTTCACATGGAATTCATGTGCGGTTAAACTTTGTATCAGCTTATTCTGCAGTTTGGATGGAAGATCAGCCCAGCGCATTTCTGCAGAGATCGTACATTCTTCCAGCAGGAACAACCATAAACGATTGGGTAACTGAAAAGGATTTTTACTACCAATTTTTTGAGCAGCATTGATGTCTCTTATTTCCTGCCAGCGATCTCTCAACTGGTTTTCTGTTTCTGTACCCAGCCAGTTCACCAATATGGCAAATGTATATTGTTGCTCTGCCAATTTCCTCGCGCCCCAGGCCGAGAGCCTTAATATTGCAGGGCCACTCAAACCCCAGTGGGTAATTAATACAGGGCCTGTTTCAACTAATTTGGTACCTGATACTTTTATCGTTGCATTGGGTACACTTACACCCATTAATGATGTAATCTTATGTGTGGGAATATTGAAAGTAAAAAGTGAAGGAACGGGTTCTTCAATACTATGGCCGGTTTGTTTCAGCCATTCAAACATGCCTAATTTTGGATAACCTCCTGTTGCTACACATATATAATCGGCTGTTAGGGTAGTATCGTTTGATAAAGAAACAATAAATGCAGTTCCGTTTTTTTCTATGGCTTTTACCTCTTTGCTAAGCTGTACTTCAACCCGGTACTTATCTGCTTCCTTTAATAAACAATCAATAATCGTTTGTGAGTCATCTGTTGTTGGAAACATTCTTCCGTCTGCTTCTGTCTTTAATATAACACCTCTCGCAGCAAACCATTCAATGGTATCATTGGTATTGAACCAGTGAAAAGATTTTTTCAGGAAATTTTGTCCGCGTGGGTATCTTCCGGCTAATTCGGGAATCTCAAAACAGGCATGTGTGGTATTGCATCTTCCACCTCCGCTTATTTTTACCTTAGAGAGCAGTTTATTAGTTTTCTCGAGCAGTAGTACTTTCAAAGACGGATTCATTCTTGCTGCATTTACAGCGCAGAAAAAACCAGCGGCACCACCACCTATGACTATGAGTTTCTGTTGCATATCCTGATAAACAAAAGACCTTGAAACAAGGTCTTTATAAAAATATCACTTAGTTGGCGAATCATGAGGCGTAATAAGCTGTATTCAGATTGGCATTGGCTTTTTCTGCTGCCTCAATGATGCTGTAGTCTGATAAAATCAATGCCTGACCCTTTTTAATGCATACATCATGTTCAAAATGACAGGATGCCTTGCCGTCTTGTGTACGGATGGTCCAGCCATCATCTTCTGTATACACTTCTCTTGTGCCAAGGTTAATCATGGGCTCAATGGCCAGCACGAGGTTTTCTTTCATCTTTGGGCCATTGCCTCTTTTTCCGTAATTAGGTACCTGGGGATCTTCGTGAAGGCTGCGTCCTAAGCCATGACCCACCAGTTCCCTTACTACACCATAGCCATGCTTTTTTTCAGCATGTTCCTGTATGGCAAATGAAATATCTCCTACCCTGTTGTTGACAATTGCTTTTTCAATGCCTTTATAGAGTGACTCTTTGGTTACTTTCACCAACTGCATAATTTCAGGTGCTACTTCTCCTATAATAAATGTGTAAGCATGATCGCCATGCCATCCATTGAGGATTACACCCATATCAACCGTAATAATATCACCATCCTGCAACGGAATATCATTAGGAAAACCGTGCACTACCACATCATTCACCGAGGCACACACATTAAAAGGGTATCCGCGGTAATTATAAAAAGAAGGTACTGCTTTGTGATCCCTTACAAAATCGCCGCAAATTTTATCAATCTGCATAGTGGTCATACCCGGCTTCAATACCTTGGCCACTTCTGTCAATGTTTTACTGACAAGCACAGCGGCTTCTTTCATCAACGCTATTTCTGCTTCTGTTTTATAAATGATCATATTAACTCGTCTCGACATGGTAAAAAAACAAACCTGTCATCTCACCATGGATGAGAAGACAGGTTTGCAAAGTTCGTGTTTTATTCAGTCCAAAGACCATGGTCCATGGACTATTTATACTAAATCGTTGTAGTAGATACAGTTTGTCTGCCCTGTACGCGGCCACTTTTCATTAATCCATCGTATTGACGCATTAACAAATAAGTCTCAATCTGCTGCAGGGTATCTAATACCACACCCACCATAATAAGCAGTGATGTACCACCAAAGAAGGTGCTGAAGCCCTGTGTTACGCCCAAACGCTGTGCGAAACCAGGCATAATACCTACCAGTGCCAGAAAAATAGCACCAGGCAAAGTGATTTTATCCATTACTGAACCGATATAATCAGCAGTAGGCTGACCGGGTTTTACGCCGGGGATGAATCCATTATTGCGTTTCAGGTCTTCTGCAATTTGTTTGGGGTTAAAGATCAATGCTGTGTACAGGAATGTAAATCCAATTACCATCACAGAGTACACAATCATGTACCAGGTATTGCTATGGTCATTGAATATTTTTACGATTCCCTGAGCCGAATCAAGATTGGTAAAAGATACCAGTGTTGGGAGGAACATAATCGCCTGGGCGAAGATGATCGGCATAACACCGGCGCTGTTTACTTTGATGGGCAGGAATTGTCTTGCACCACCAAACTGACGGTTACCAATGATTTGCTTGGCATAGTTTACAGGTATTTTACGAACACCCTGTACCAGTACAATCAATCCAAGAATCACGGCAATGAGTATGGCAATTTCAATCAGGAAGATCAATAAACCGCCACCAGCTCTTTCACCTTTGGCACTGAACTCCTGGATAAGTGACTGTGGCAAACGTGCCAGGATACCTACCATGATGATGATAGAAGTACCATTACCTAACCCTTTATCCTGTATTTTTTCTCCCAGCCACATCACAAACATGGTACCTGCTGTTAAAGTAATAACAGTAGAGAACCAGAAGAAGGGTGCGTATGCGGGAATAATGGCTTCAGCATAACCCGGACTGTTCAGGTAAGCCACATAGGCTCCTGCCTGAAAGGCAGTTACAATAACAGTCAGGTAACGTGTCCATTGGTTGATTTTTTTACGGCCGCTGTCTCCTTCTTTCTGTACTTTCTGCAATTGAGGTACCAGGATGGTCATCAATTGCATGAAGATAGAAGCGGAGATATAGGGCATGATACCCAATGCCAGGATAGATGCCTGTGAAAAGGCACCGCCGGCAAACATATCGAAGATACCCAGGAGACCACCATTGCTTTGGGCCGATGCCTGTGCAGCTTCAATTTTAGCAGGATCGATACCAGGTAAAACGATCTGGGTACCGATACGATAAGTAAGAACCAGTGCAAGTGTTACAATAATCTTGTTACGAAGCTCCTCTATCGTCCAAATATTCCTTAATGTCTGAACTAATTTTTTCACTTGAATGCAATTGTAAGCG
>Ga0164290_1000704_pt1 | contig 89549 bp, 82 predicted proteins | sample Micstemetagenome_FD_108782 | JGI IMG/M metagenome (GOLD analysis project Ga0164290, IMG submission 108782) | Contaminated culture microbial community from soil near Moab, Utah, USA - Microcoleus steenstrupii SON62 (Illumina Assembly) | ecosystem: Environmental > Terrestrial > Soil > Soil crust... | reverse complement strand
AGCGCCACCAGAGCGCAGGGCAGGACGGCCGGCAAGGCGAGTTCCACCACCATGACCCGATTTAGGGTCGAGGTCGTCAGCACGACGATGGCACCGAGGGCCGTCTGTACCAGGCCCAAGCGGGCGATGCCGAGCCAGCCGAGCGGTTCGGCGCTCATGGCGCGGTCGCCGTCAGGGCCGGCAAGGCGAAGGCGGTGATCAGCATGCCGGTGACATACAGGCTGATGCCGGTCGCGTTGTACCAGGGGGCGAGCTCGCGCGGCCGGCGCAGTAGACGCGCCATCAGCAAGAGTTGGACGAGAAGGAGCATGGCGATGGCCGCGCCGTGCGCGGGCCTGTCCCAATAGACCAGCAACCCCGCGACGAAGACCTGCGGTACGGCCATGGCGACGCAGGCGAGGCGCGCCGCGTTCTCGACCCCCAGGAGAACAGGGAGGGAGCCGATCCCCGTCTTCGTATCGCCCTCGACCGACTTGAAATCGTTCAGCGTCATGATGCCGTGGGCACCGAGGCTGTAGAGGAGAGCGAAGACGACGATCCGCCAGTCGGGGAATCCCGAAAGCATGACGGCGGCGCCGGTGAACCAGGGCAGGCCTTCATAGCAGAAGGCGCAGGCGGCGTTGCCCCACCAGCCGTTCCGCTTCAGCCGGATCGGCGGCGCGCTGTAGGCCCAGGCCAGGAGCAGGCCGGCGACCGCGGCCACAAAGCCCCAGACACCGAGCGTTGTCGCCAGGAGCAGGGAAAGAGCCGTCCAGGCGATTGCGATGTACAGGCCCCATTTTCCGGGAATGCGGCCCGAGGGAATCGGTCGGTTTGGTTCGTTGATGGCATCGACATGCCGATCGTACCAGTCGTTCACGGCCTGGCTGGTGCCACAGACCATCGGACCTGCGAGCAGAACAGCGGCGAAGATGACGGGCCAGCGATGCGCCTCGATGGAGCCCGACGACACCACGCCGCAGCCCAACGCCCACATAGGAGGAAACCAGGTGATGGGCTTAAGCAGTTCGAGAACGACGGATGGCGCGGGGGTGGATGCGATACCCATCTAGCCCTGCCCTTGGCTGCCCGAGGGCGAAAGTTCGGAGAGACCATAGCGACGCAATTTCACGTAGAGGCTCTGCCGGCTGAGCCCCAGCATCTCGGCTGCCGAGGCGCGATTGTCGCCGGTGAGCTCGAGTGCCGATTCGATATAGAGCCGTTCGATCATGTCGGTGGTGTCTCGCACCAGGTCTTTCAGCGCAACACGCCCAACCAACTCCTTCAGCTGCTCGATGGAGCGAGGCAGTTCCCGGCCGCCCAGACTATCCGTTGCGAGGCGGCGGCTGACATTGCGGATGGTGAAGCCGAAACAGGCATTGCCGCCATTCATGACGGAAACCGCCGAGATCTCGACATCGACCGGGGGGCCGAATTCCGCTCGCAGGTTTGTCTGGAAGAGGCGGATCGAGCCGTGCCGGCGGAGATTGCCGATCAGAACCTCGATGTCGACGCCCGGCCTGCCAATCCAGCGATCGAGTGGCTGCCCGCGCGCCTGCTCCTCTCCCGGCAGATGGGACAGCTCGAGGAATGCGGCGTTGGCCGCCAGCACTTGTCCATCATGGTCGGTCAGCACCACCCCGTCCGGCGCGTTCTCGACGACCTTCAGGAGCTTTGCCTTGAGCTTCGGTATCGGCGCCGCTGCAGAGACGACGTCGGTCGGCACGATCCGGACAAGAAGCAGTGTGCCGGCCTCCTGACGCAACAGCGATGCGGACACGCGGACCTCCCGCGAATCCTTGGCTAGCCGTGTCACGACGTCATCGGCGCGCCCCGCCGCGCGCACGCTGGCGAATAGCGCATCGAGCGGGACCGAGGCGCTGTCGTCGAAGGCGTCCCGCAGCGACCATGATCCGGACTTTGGATTCGACCCGCCCAGAAGCAGCTCGGCCGACGGATTCGAATCGACCACCCGGCGGCCGTTCGATTCGACGACCACAAGCGCTTCGGCTGAAAATTCGAACAGAAGCCGGTAGCGCATCTCGACCTGCCGCAAGCGCGAATAGTCGCGCTCCATCGCATTCTGTGCCTCGACGAGACGCTGCTGCATGGCCGCGATGGGCTGCTGGTCGCGCCCTACCGCCACGATACGTCCAGGGCCGACGAGGATGGTGGAGTAGAGGATGGGGATGTCAGGTCCTTCAGCCGCGGCATGATTGACTTGCCGCCAGTCGGAAATCGTCTTCGCTCCCGCTTCGCGGAGCAGCGATTCGATCTTTTGAACGCTGTCCGGAGTGACGGTTTCAGTCCATGGCCGCCCAATCCAGGACTGAAAGCCGGAGATCCGGCCGGCAATCTCGTCGTTGTTGAGAGCAAGGTCACGGATAACGCCGTCACCGTCGAGAATCAGAGCAACATCCGCCGCCGCGGCAATCAGCGTTGCGGCCGCTTCGGAGTCGAGTAGCCCCAACGATCTTTTCGGTGTCCTGAAGTACTTCACGAATGAGCAACTCCTCCACAGCGGACATCACCCTCCCCGTCCCACGCGGCTTTCTTGCTCTTCTGCTCCTAACGCACCGGTCTCAACCGGGTGGCGGCGAGTTGATGCGCCTGGTCCACCGCTTCATTGGCATCGACGGCAGTCACGTCCGCGCCGACACGGGCGACCAGTTCCGGATGCCCGATGAAGGCCGGCCCGCCGACCATGATTCCGACAGTCTGGTTCAAGGAGGCGCGGCGAATCCGCCGTATGCCGGTGGTAAGCGCCGATAGGTGTCGATCTGAACTGACCGAGAAGCCGACGACCGAGAACCGCTCGGCGCTCACGGCGCCTATCATTTCCTTTTCCGTGGCGAAGGGTCCGCCGCTGACGCGCCAGCCGGAGCTGCGGAAAAACTCCGATACCATCAGCAGGCCGAAGGTGTGCTGCTCGCCGGGCATGGGCAGGAGGAGCGCATGCAGACCGAGCGTACCACGCTTGACCTGTCGCTGGATCGCCGGGCTCAGGTCGCGGAGCAGCCGGTGCAGACGCCATACGCCAAGCGTCACGTCGGTGAAGCTGCAGCGATCTTCGGCCCAGTATTCGCCAAGCCGGCGGGCCGTCGGTGCCAGGAGTTCCAGACACACGGCTTCCAGCGACATCCCGCGGCTGCGCAATGATTCGACGAAGGGAAGAGCTTCGTTTTCTTCGGGAGCCAGGACGATCGCCGCCAGGGTTCCCACGTCGTTCGGCCCCATGATCAGCGCTGCCTCGGGGCGTCTGCCCGGCTCCAGCGGCGCCGTGCGCCGTGCCAGGACCAGACGGGGAACAATGTCGCGCTCTATCGTCCGCGCCAGTGTGGCGAGCCGGCGGGAGGTATGTCCCTTGCCGAGGGCCTCCTGGCGCAGCGAATCGTCCAGGGTGAACGGCTCATCGTCCCCGACATTTGCCCGCCCCTGCCCGAACACTTGCTGGATCAGTTCTGACATCGCTCTATCGGCCATCGTTTTGATCCTCCCCGAGATTGGCCCAGCAAGCCACGTTTCGTCAATATAAGTTTACGTCAATCTTAATTGACACTCTCGAGATCGCCCCGTACGCTTCCTTCCAGAGTACGCAGCACGACAGGAGCGACGGCAGTGCGTCACATGGGGTCGGCGGCGCTGGAAAAGAAAACTCATACCCCCTCGGCGGGCTCATCTCCCTTGCGCGTATGGCACCGCCAGCAGAAGGGATTGTCAAGAAATATTGACAATCAATCCGACACCCCTCTCTACACAGCCGAGCAGCGGCGGCGGCGCGACACCTCGCCTTGGACCTTGGTGCAAGGCATCCTGGCACCTCTGCAGTTCTTCGTTTTCCTCGGCAGCCTGTGCCTGGTCCTCCGCTATCTGGGGACCGGTGAGGGCTACCTGGCGGCCACCGTTTCGATCGTGGTGAAGACGGGCTTCCTCTACGCGATCATGGTGACAGGCTCGCTCTGGGAGCGAGACGTCTTCGGCTGCTACCTCTTCGCTCGACCGTTCTTCTGGGAAGACGTGGTCAGCTTTTTCGTCATCGGCCTGCACACGGCCTACCTCGTCGCTCTCGCGATCGACGGTCTGGCCCCGCGGGAGCTGATGCTGCTCGCGCTCGCCGCCTATGCGACCTACGTCGTCAATGCCGCGCAGTTCTTGCTGAAACTTCGGGCTGCCCGCCGGCAGCCCCGGCCCGTGCTCGAGGCGACATCGTGAACGCGCCGGCCAGCCTCGGTATCGACCGCCCGGTTCTGCGGGAGCGTGGCCAGCGTGAAGTCTTCTGCGGCCTCACCGGCATCATCTGGCTGCACCGGAAGATCCAGGACGCGTTCTTCCTCGTCGTCGGCTCGCGCACCTGCGCCCATCTGATCCAGTCCGCGGCCGGTGTCATGATCTTCGCCGAACCGCGCTTCGCCACCGCTATCATCGAAGAGCGCGACCTCGCCGGCATGGCGGACGCGCATGAGGAACTCGACAAGGTTGTCACCCGCCTTCTCGAACGCCGACCTGATATCCGCCTGCTGTTCCTTGTCGGCTCCTGCCCCTCGGAGGTGATCAAACTCGACCTCCATCGGGCGGCCGCGCGCCTCTCGCAATCTTTCTCGCCGAGCGTCCGTGTCCTCAACTATTCGGGCAGCGGCATCGAAACCACTTTCACGCAAGGCGAAGACGCCTGCCTTGCGGCGCTCGTGCCGGAGCTGCCGGCCACCTCGGCAGGGATCAGCCCATCTCTCCTCGTCGTCGGCGCGCTTCCCGATGTCGTCGAGGATCAGTTCGCCCGTCGCTTTGCCGATCTCGGTATCGGCCCGGTGCATTTCCTTCCGCCGCGCCGATCGACCGACCTCCCCCCGGTTGGACGCGGCACGTCATTCATACTGGCGCAGCCTTTCCTTACCGAGACGGCACGAGCACTGGAGGAACGCGGGGCATGCCACCTCCCCGCTCCTTTTCCCTTCGGCATCGAGGGGACGACGCTCTGGCTGCAGGCTGCGGCGAAGGCTTTCGGCGTCGGTGCCGACCGGTTCCAAAACATCGTAGACCCGCGAATCGAGCGGGCCCGTCAGGCACTCGCCCGCTATCGGCAGGCATTGTCGGGCAAGACAGTCTTCTTCTTCCCCGATTCGCAGCTCGAGATCCCGCTGGCGCGCTTCCTCTCGCGCGAACTCGACATGAGGCCGATCGAGGTGGGAACACCTTACCTGCACAAGCGGCTTCTGGCGGAGGAACTGTCTCTGCTGCCGGCCGAGATCGCCTTGAGCGAAGGACAGGATGTCGAGCGGCAGCTGGACCGCTGCCGCGCTGCCCGGCCGGATATCGTCGTCTGCGGCCTCGGCCTCGCCAATCCGTTGGAGTCGGAGGGGATGACGACCAAATGGTCGATCGAACTCCTGTTCACGCCCATCCACGGCTACGAGCAGGCGGCGGACCTGGCCGAACTTTTCCTGCGCCCGATGGTCCGGCGCACCCGGCTGGTGGCCTGAACCCATGCAGCTCACCGTCTGGACCTACGAGGCTCCCCCCCATGTCGGCGCGATGCGGATCGCGACCGCCATGCAGGGGCTGCACTACGTCCTGCATGCCCCCCAGGGCGACACATATGCCGATCTCCTGTTCACGATGATCGAGCGGCGGCAGGAACGCCCGCCTGTGACCTACACGACCTTCCAGGCCCGCGACCTCGGCGGTGACACCGCCGCGCTATTCAAGACCGCCGCGAGGGAGGCCTACGAGCGGTTCCGCCCGGCGGCGATGCTGGTCGGCGCCTCCTGCACGGCGGAGCTGATCCAGGACGATCCCGGTGGTCTCGCCGCTGCGCTGGATCTGCCGATTCCGGTCATTGCGCTGGAGCTGCCGGCCTACCAGAAAAAGGAGAACTGGGGCGCAGCGGAGACCTTCTATCGATTGGTTCGCACGCTGGCGGATCCGAGCGTTCAGCGCCGCGCGGCGGGACGGCCCTGCTGCAACATCCTGGGTCCCACCGCGCTCGGCTTCCGGCACCGCGACGACGTGGAGGAGATCACCCGGCTGCTGGACCGGATGGGCATCGACGTCAACGTCACCGCGCCGCTGGGCGCGACGCCGGCCGAACTGGTCCGGCTGGGCGAGGCGCAGTTCAATGTCGTCCTCTATCCGGAAGTCGCCAATCCGGCGGCCCAGTGGCTGCAGAAGACCTTCGGCCAGCCGGCGACGAAGACCGTCCCGCTCGGCGTCGGCGCGACCAGCCGGTTCGTGGAGGAAGTCGCCGCGCTCGCCGGTGTCGACGCTGCGCCGGTCCTCGCCGGGACGCCGTCGCGCCTGCCCTGGTATTCGCGTTCCGTCGACAGCACCTATCTGACCGGCAAGCGGGTCTTCGTCTTCGGCGATGCCACCCATGCGATCGCGGCGGCCAGGATCGCCGCCGAGGAACTGGGCTTCGCGGTCGTCGGCCTCGGCACCTACTCGCGCGAGTTCGCCCGTGAGGTGCGGGAAGCCGCGAAGAGCCACGGCCTCGAAGCGCTGATCACCGACGACTACCTCGAGGTCGAGGCGAAGGTGGTCGAACTGCAGCCCGAACTGGTGCTGGGGACCCAGATGGAGCGGCATATCGCCAAGCGCCTGGGCATCCCCTGCGCCGTGATCTCGGCGCCGGTGCATGTCCAGGACTTCCCGGCCCGCTACTCGCCGCAGATGGGCTTCGAGGGCGCCAACGTCCTGTTCGATACCTGGGTGCATCCCCTGATGATGGGGCTGGAGGAGCATCTCTTGGGGATGTTCCGCGAGGATTTCGAGTTCCACGACGGCGCCGCGCCCTCGCACCTGGCCGCCATCGAACCCGCAGCGCCCATCGTCGTCGACGCCCGCTGGGCCGCCGATGCGGAGGCGGAACTGCGCAAGATTCCCTTCTTCGTCCGCGGCAAGGCGCGCCGGAATACCGAGCGTTTCGCCCTAGAACGAGGCCTCGCGACCATCACGGTGGAGACGCTGTATGACGCCAAAGCGCACTTCGCCCGCTGACCCGACCCCCATCCGGGTGGTCATCGTCACCATGGACAGCAACCTGGCCGGCGCGACGGCGCGGGCGGCCGGGCTTTTGCGCCGTGAATTGCCGGGGTTGCACCTCGTCCTGCATGCGGCGGATGAGTGGGCGAGCGATCCGGCGGCGCTGGAGCGCTGCCGCGCCGACATCGCCCGCGGCGACATCGTGATCGCCTGCCTGCTCTTCCTCGACGAGCATATTCAGCTTGTATTGCCGGCACTTAGCGCCCGGCGGGAGGCCTGCGACGCGATGGTCTGCTGCCTGTCGGCGGGCGAGGTGATGCGGCTGACCCGGATCGGCCGTTTCAGCATGTCGGGCGAGGCGCTGGGCGCCATCTCCTGGCTGAAAAGGCTGAAGGGAAAAGGGGTTAACGGGAAATCGAGCGGCCAGGGGCAGATGAAGATGCTGAAGCAGCTGCCCCGGCTGCTGCGCTTCATCCCCGGCACCGCCCAGGACGTGCGGGCCTATTTTCTGACGCTCGGATACTGGCTGGCGGGATCCGAGGAAAACCTCGCCAACATGTTGAGGATGCTGGTCAATCGCTATGCCGGCGGAGCCCGCAAGAGCCTCGCCGGCAGCCTGAAACCGGCGGCGCCCATCGACTATCCCGACCTCGGCGTCTACCACCCCCGCGCCACCCCCCGGCTCCAGGAAAACACCAGCGCTCTTCCAGCACTCACCATGACCACGGGTTCGGTCGGCGTGCTGATTTTGCGTTCCTACGTGCTGGCCGGAAACGCCGCCCATTACGACGGGGTGATCGCCGCGCTGGAGGCGAAGGGCCTGCGCGTCATCCCCGCCTTCGCCAGCGGCCTCGACGCCCGCCCGGCGATCGAGCGCTTCTTCATGAAGGACGGCCGGGCGACCGTCGACGCCGTCGTCTCGCTGACCGGCTTCAGCCTGGTGGGCGGCCCCGCCTACAACGACGCCCGGGCGGCCGAGGAGCTGCTGGCGAAGCTCGACGTCCCCTATATCGGCGCCCACCCGCTCGAGTTCCAGACCATGGAGCAGTGGGAGGGCGACCCCCGCGGCCTGACCCCGGTGGAAGCGACCATGATGGTTGCCATCCCGGAACTGGACGGGGCGATCTGGCCGATGACCTTCGGCGGCCGCGCCGCCCCGGGGGACGGCGGACGGCGCGACATGGCGGCCCATCCCGAACGCGCCGCGACCCTGGCCGCCCGGGTGGCGCGGCTGGTGGCGCTGCGCCGCACGGCGCGGGCCGAGCGCAGGATCGGCATCGTCATCTTCAACTTCCCGCCCAATTCGGGCGGGGTCGGCACCGCCGCCTACCTGTCGGTCTACCAGTCGCTGTTCAACACGCTTAAGGCGATGCGGGCCGAAGGCTACCGGGTCGAGCTGCCGGAGAGCGTCGACCACCTGCGCCAGCGCATCCTCGGCGGCAACGCGCCCCGCTTCGGCACCGACGCCAATGTCGCCGTGCGCATCCCGGTCGACGAGCATGTCCGGAAGGAACGCCACCTGGCCGAGATCGAGCGGCAGTGGGGTCCGGCGCCGGGGCGGTTGCAGACCGACGGCCGCAGCCTGCTGGTCCTGGGCGAGCATTTCGGCAACGTCTTCGTCGGCGTGCAGCCCGCCTTCGGCTACGAGGGCGACCCGATGCGCATGCTGTTCGAGCAGGGCTTCGCCCCAACGCATGCCTTCTCGGCCTTCTACCGCTACCTGCGCGAGGATTTCGCCGCGCATGCGGTGCTGCATTTCGGCACCCACGGGGCGCTGGAATTCATGCCCGGCAAGCAGGCCGGCCTGTCGGGCGCCTGCTGGCCCGACCGGCTGATCGGCGACCTGCCGAACTTCTACCTCTATGCCTCCAACAACCCGTCGGAAGGCATCCTGGCCAAGCGGCGCACCGGCGCGGCCCTGATCAGCTATCTCACCCCGGCGATCACCGAGGCCGGGCTGTACCGGGGCCTCGCCGACCTCAAGTCCTCGCTCGACCGCTGGCGCCTGCTGCCGCCCGATGCCGACCGGCGCCAGCGCGACCTGCTGGCCGGGGTGATCCAAGGCGAGGCGACCGCACTGAACCTGGCGCCGGCGGAACCGGCCTGGACCGGCGACGCGGCGCCCGAGATCGACCACCTGCGCGAGGCGCTGCTGGAGCTGGAGCAGACGCTGATCCCGCATGGCCTGCATGTGGTGGGCGAGCCGCCCTCCCCCGCCGCGCGGGCCGAGATGCTGGATGCCGCCGGGGTGCGCGAGCCCGAGGCGCGGGCGCGTCTCGACGCGCTGATGGGCACCGATCACGAACTGCCCGCCATCATCCATGCGCTGGATGCCGGCTATATCCGCCCCGCACCCGGGGGCGACCTCTTGCGCAACACCGAGGTGCTGCCCACGGGGCGCAACCTGCACGGCTTCGATCCCTTCCGCATCCCGAGCGCGTTTGCGGTGCGTGATGGCGCCGATCAGGCCGACCGGCTGCTGGAACGCCATCGCGCCGAGGGCCAGCCGATGCCGGAGACGGTGGCGATGGTGCTGTGGGGCACCGACAACCTGAAGACCGAGGGCGGCCCCATCGCCCAGGCGCTGCGCCTGATGGGAGCCCGCCCGCGGCACGACAGCTATGGCCGTCTGTGCGGGGCGGAACTCGTCCCGCTCGAAGAACTGGGCCGGCCGCGGATCGACGTCGTCATCACGCTGTCGGGCATCTTCCGCGACCTGCTGCCGATGCAGACGAAGCTGCTGGCCGAGGCGGCCCTTCTGGCGGCCACCGCCGAGGAGCCGGCCGAGCGGAATTTCATCAGGAAGCACGCGCTCGCCTTCCAGGCGGCGCAGGGCGGATCGATCGAAGACGCGGCGCTGCGGGTCTTCGGCAATGCCGACGGGGCCTATGGATCGAACGTCAACCAGATGATCGACCACGGCGCCTGGAACGACGAGAACGAGCTCGCCGACGCCTTTGTGAAGCGCAAGGGCTTCGCCTACGGCGTGAACCGCGCCCCGGCTCGGCACGACGCGGTGCTGAGCCATCTGCTGGCGGGCGTCGACATCGCCTATCAGAACCTCGATTCGATCGAGGTCGGCGTCACCACCGTCGACCACTACTTCGACACGCTGGGCGGCATCAGCCGCGCCGTGCGCCGGGCCAAGGGCGAGGCGGCGGCGGTCTACATCGGCGACCAGACCCGGGGCGACGGCACCATCCGCACGCTGTCCGAGCAGGTGGCGCTCGAGACCCGCACCCGCACCCTCAATCCCAAATGGTACGAGGCCCAGCTCGACCACGGTTACGAGGGCGTGCGCCAGATCGAGGCGCAGGTGACCAATACGCTCGGCTGGTCGGCCACCACGGGCCAGGTCGCGCCCTGGGTCTACGAGAAGCTGACCGAGACCTTCGTGCTGGATCCGCAGATGCGGAACCGGATGGCGGCCTTGAACCCCACCGCCTCGGCGAAAATGGCGAACCGGCTGCTGGAGGCGCACGAACGGCGCTACTGGACGCCCGACCAGGCGACACTCGACGCCCTGCAACAGGCGGGGGACGAGCTGGAAGACCAGCTCGAAGGCATCGCTCAAGGAGTAGCGGCATGACGACAGCAACGCTTTCCCCTGCCGTGAGGCCGCGACCGACACGCCCCGACGGCGAGGGCAGCCTGCAGGTGAAGCTGGACCCGATGCTGAACATCGGCACCGCCAAGGTCTTCGCCGTCTACGGCAAGGGCGGCATCGGCAAGAGCACCACGTCATCCAACCTGTCGGTGGCCTTCTCCAAGCTCGGCAAGCGGGTGCTGCAGATCGGCTGCGACCCCAAGCACGATTCCACCTTCACGCTGACCAAGCGGCTGGTGCCCACCGTCATCGACATCCTCGAGCAGGTGAACTTCCACTCCGAGGAGCTGCGGGTCGAGGACTTCGTCTACGAGGGCTACAACGGCGTCATGTGCGTCGAGGCCGGCGGGCCGCCGGCCGGCACCGGCTGCGGCGGCTATGTCGTCGGCCAGACGGTGAAGCTCCTGAAGGAGCATCACCTGCTGGACGATACCGACGTCGTCATCTTCGACGTGCTGGGCGATGTCGTCTGCGGCGGCTTCGCCTCGCCGCTGCAGCATGCCGGCCGGGCACTGATCGTCGCCGCCAACGATTTCGACTCCATCTTCGCCATGAACCGCATCGTCGCCGCGATCCAGGCCAAGTCGAAGAACTACACCGTACGGCTGGGCGGCGTGATCGCCAACCGCAGCGCCGAGACCGACCAGATCGACAAGTTCAACGAGAAGGCGGGCCTGAAGACCATCGCCCACTTCCCCGACCTCGACATCATCCGGCGCAGCCGGCTGAAGAAATCGACGCTGTTCGAGATGGACCCGACGCCGGAGCTGGAAGCGGTGCAGGGCGAATACATGCGCCTCGCCGCCAGCCTGTGGGCAGGCGGGGTCGCCTACGACGCGGTGCCGATGAAGGACCGCGACATCTTCGACCTGCTGGGGTTCGACTGATGCACACCCTCACCTACCGCGAACGGCGCGGCCAGATCGAAACCTATTTCGACCGCACCGCGGTCGAGGCCTGGACGCGCCTCACCTCGGATGCACCCGTGGGGCGCATCCGCGCCACCGTACGGGCGGGACGCGAGCGCATGCGCGCCACCCTTCTCTCCTGGCTGCCGGAGGACCTGCGCGGCGCCCGCATCCTGGATGCCGGCTGCGGTACAGGCGCCTTCGCCACCGAAGCGGCCCGGCGCGGCGCCAATGTCCTGGCGATCGACCTGTCGGCCACGCTGGTCCGCCTGGCCGGCGAGCGCAGCCGCCAGGATGCCGGCCCCGGCCGCATCCGGTTCGTGGTCGGCGACATGCTGGACCCGGGCCATGGGCGCTTCGACCACGTGGTCGCCATGGATTCGCTGATCCATTACGGCGCCGCCGATGTCGTGCGGGCGCTGTCGGGCCTGGCCGAGCGCACCGACGGATCGATCCTGACCACCTTCGCGCCGCGCACGCCGGCGCTGGCGGTCATGCATGCGGTGGGGCGGCTGTTTCCCCGCGGTGATCGCGCGCCGGCGATCGAACCGGTGGCCGAGCAGGCGCTGCGCCGGCTGGCGGCGGCCGATCCCGTGCTGTCGCGCCACCGCATCGGGCGGACGGAACGCATCGCCAGCGGCTTCTACACGTCACAGGCGCTGGAGGTGACCACGGCATGACCGTGCTGGCGCGCACCTTCGCGAAGGGATGGATGGCCGTCGGCCATCGCTGGCTGCCCTTTGCCGATGCCGCCACGCGCGAGCTGCCGCTCGGCCGCCTGCTCAGGCTGTCGCTGTTCCAGGTTTCCGTCGGCATGGCCATGGTGCTGCTGAACGGCACCCTCAACCGGGTGATGATCGTCGAGATGGACGTGCCGGCCTGGCTGGTGGCGCTGATGATCGCGCTCCCCTTCCTGTTCGCGCCGTTCCGCGCGCTGGTCGGCTTCCGGTCCGACCATCATCGCTCCGTCCTCGGCTGGAAGCGCGTCCCCTACATCTGGTTCGGCTCGATGCTGCAGTTCGGCGGCCTCGCGATCATGCCCTTCGCGCTGCTGGTGCTGTCGGGCGACGGCGAGGCCCCCATTGCCGTCGGCCAGGCCGGCGCGGCGCTGGCCTTCCTGCTGGTCGGCGCGGGACTGCACACCACCCAGACGGCGGGCCTGGCACTGGCCACCGACTTGGCACCGGAAGCCTCGCGCCCGCGCGTCGTCGCCTTCCTCTACGTCATGCTGCTGCTGGGCATGAGCGGCAGCGCGCTCGTCTTCGGCGCGCTGCTGGCCGAGTTCAGCCCGATGCGCCTGATCCAGGTCATCCAGGGCGCCGCGGTCGTCACCATGCTTCTGAACATGGTGGCCCTGTGGAAGCAGGAGGCGCGCGACCCGGCCGCCACCGCCCGCGCCACGGCGCGGCCGAGCTTCGCCGCCGCCTGGGCCGATTTCCGGCGGCGCGGCGCGTCGACCCGGATCTTCGTCACCGTCGGCCTCGGCACCGCCGCCTTCAGCATGCAGGACATCCTGCTGGAGCCCTATGGCGGCGAGGTCCTGAATCTGGGCGTAGGCGCCACCACGATGCTCACCGCGCTGCTGGCGGGCGGCACGCTGGCAGGCCTGTTCGTCGCCGCCCGCCACCTCGGCCAGGGCCGCGATCCCTATCGGCTGGCGGCGCTCGGCGCGATGGCCGGCGTCGTCGCCTTCTCGATCGTCATCTTCGCCGCGCCGCTGCAATCGCCCTGGCTGTTCCGGGCCGGCAGTTTCCTGATCGGCTTCGGCAGCGGCCTGTTCGCCGTGGGCACGCTGACGGCCGCCATGGCGCTGGCCCGCGACGGGCTGAGCGGCCTCGCGCTCGGCGCCTGGGGTGCCGTGCAGGCCTCGGCCGCGGGGATCGGTATAGCGCTGGGCGGCGCCATCCGCGACGTGGTCGCCGGCCTCGCCGACAGGAACATGCTGGGCGCGGCCCTTGCCGATGCCTCCACCGGCTACACCGCCGTCTACTACATCGAGATCCTGCTTCTGTTCATCACCCTGGTCGCGATCGGTCCCTTGGTGCGAGCCGCACCGCGGAGCCGGCCGGTGACCGGTTCCAGTTTCGGTCTGGCCGAGATGCCGGGCTGAAAGACATCAAAGCGGAGGACATCATGCAAACCGGCGCCATAACCACCCACCTCGATGTCGCCCAGGTCGTTCTCTATACCTTCTGGATATTCTTCGCCGGCGTGATCTTCTACCTGCGCCGGGAAGACAAGCGGGAAGGCTATCCGCTCGATTCGGATCGCAGCGAACGCGCCCCGCGGGTGAGCGTGGTGGGCTTCCCGGCCATGCCGTCACCCAAGACCTTCAAGCTGGCCCATGGCGGCACGGTCATGGCCCCGAGCGCCAGCCGCACCGACCGCCGCGCCATCGCCGCCGCGCCGATCGGCGGATGGCCGGGGGCGCCCCTCGAGCCGACGGGCGATCCGATGCGCGACGGCGTCGGCCCCGCCGCCTACGCCGAACGCGAGGACGCGCCTGAACTCACCATCGACGGGCATCCCAACATCATTCCGATGCGGGCGGCCGGCGAGGTTCTCATCGCGGCCGAGGACGAGGACCCCCGCGGCATGGAGGTGATCGCCGCCGACCGCAAGACCGCCGGCATCGTCGCCGACATCTGGGTCGATCTCGCAGAACCCCAGATTCGCTACCTGGAAGTCGACATCGTCGATCCCGGGGTGGCGGCGGGTGCACGGCGCATCCTGCTGCCGATCCACTTCGCCAAGATCGACCAGCAGCGCCGGCGGGTGAATGTCGGAGCGATCCTGGCCGAGCAGTTCGCTCATGTGCCGGCGCTCAAGAACGCAAACCTCGTCACCAAGCTGGAGGAGGACCGCATCACCGCCTATTTCGCGAGCGGCACCCTCTATGCCACCCCCGCGCGCCTGGGGCCGATCCTGTGATCCCCGCCGCGGACGATCCCCTGCTCGACCTGCCGGAGCCGCTGCCGGCGGGCGAGCGCGTGCTGTGGCGCGGCCGGCCGGACTGGCGGGCGCTCGCGGTCAGCGCCTTCCATATCCGCAAGCTCACGCTCTATTTCGCGATCCTGGTCGTCTGGCAGATCGCCAGCAGCATCGTGGACGGCAAGGCGCCGCTGGAGCTGATCGCGGGATCGGCCACCTTCGTCGGACTGGCGGCGGCGGGCTGCGCGCTGATGGTCCTCTTCGCCTACCTGACCGCGCGCACGACCATCTACACGATCACCAGCCGGCGCATCCTGATGCGGATCGGCATCGCCTTGCCGATGACCCTCAACATCCCGTTCCGCAGGATCGCCGGCGCGGCGGTGAAGATCGGTCCCGATGGCACCGGCGACCTGCCGATCAGCATCACCACCGGTGACCGGGTCGCCTTCCTGGTGCTGTGGCCGCATGCCCGTCCCTGGCGGGTCGCCCGGCCCGAACCGATGCTGCGGGCGATACCGCAGGCGGAGAAGGTGGCGCGGCTGCTGGCGGACGCCCTGTCGAATTCGGCCGGCGTGGCCGAGGCGCAGCCGATACCGGCCGCTTCCGTACACGCCCCGGCCATGAAGCAAGCAGCAGCCTGATCCGGAGGAGGATGTCATGGGCGCTCATCACCACAGCGAGCCCTTCCCGACCGGCCCCCTCGTCGGCGCCGGCATCCTGGTCGCCTTCGCCATCCTGTCGGCGGCCGTGGTGCGCGGCACGAGCGTTCCCGCCACGCCCGACACCGCAGGGGCGACGCAGGTGCGCAACCTGCATTTCGAGGATCGCCGCGACGGCGCCGTCGTCGTTCTGGATGCCGACCTCAGCCGCGAGATCGATGTCGTGGCGCCGGGAACGAACGGGTTCATGCGCGCCACCCTCCGGGGCCTCGCCCGTGACCGCAAACGCCAGGGAACGGGGCCGGAAGTGCCTTTCCGCCTGAGCCACTGGCCCGACGGGCGGGTGACGCTGGATGATCCGGTGACCGGCCGGCGCGTGGTGCTGGATGCCTTCGGCAGCGTCAACGCGCAAGCCTTCGCCCGCCTGCTGGATGGCAAGGAAGGTGTGCTGTGAGCAGCGGCCGGACGCCGTCGCCGCGGCGGATCGAGGTGTCCTGCACCGTCGAGATCGCGCATACGGCCGAGAGCCTGCATGCCCATGTCGTGCTGGACGGCATCGAACCGGAAGCCGGCGACACGGTGCTGGTACACGACGCGCCGACGAACGTCAGGTTCGGCGAAAGCCTGGTCTGCCGGCGCCGGGCGACGGTGGTCCGGGCGGGTCCCGTGCGGCGCGCCTGGACGCGGCTGCGGGCCAGGTTCGAACTGACCGAACTCTACGAAGTCAGCTTCAGCGGGAGGGGATTGTGATGACGGCTGCGACGGCCCATGCGGGCAGCCTCACCGAAACCACCGAAGCGGCGCTGCAGGACACGATGCTGTCGCCGCGCTTCTACACGACGGATTTCGATGCGCTGAACCGCATCGACGTGAGCCCGGTGCGGAAGGAATGGGACGGCCTGATGGAGGAACTGCGGCGCGACGGGAATCGCACGCATTTCCAGCGCTCCCCCGACTGGGCCGAACGCATCCGCGAGCTGCCGCCCGAATTGCGGCGGGAGTTCATCGACTTCCTGGTCAGTTCGGTGACGGCCGAGTTTTCCGGCTGCGTGCTCTATGCGGAAATCAAGCGGCGGATCACCAACCCCGACGCGCGCGAGCTGTTCGCCCTGATGGCGCGCGACGAGGCCCGGCATGCCGGCTTCATCAACGAGGCGCTGAAGGACTTCGGCATCGGCGTCGATCTGGGCTTCCTGACCCGGACCAAGAAATACACCTTCTTCAAGCCGAAGTTCATCTTCTACGCCACCTATCTGTCGGAGAAGATCGGCTATGCCCGCTACATCACCATCTTCCGGCAGTTGGAGCGGCATCCGGAACGGCGCTTCCATCCGATCTTCCAGTGGTTCGAGCGCTGGTGCGGCGACGAGTTCCGGCACGGGGAGGGCTTCGCGCTGCTGATGCGGGCCGACCCGAAGCTGCTGCGCGGTGTGAACGCGCTCTGGATCCGCTTCTTCCTTCTCGCCGTCTTCGCCACCATGTATGTGCGCGACCATGCCCGGCCGGCCTTCCACGAGGCGCTCGGCCTCGATCCGACCGAATACGACTACACCGTCTTCGACATCACCACGCAGATCACCCGGCAGGTGTTCCCGGTGATGCTGGACATCGACAATCCCACCTTCCGCGCCGGGCTGGAACGCCTGCGCCGGATCGGCGACGCGATGGCCGCGGCGAAAGCGGAGGGCGGGTTCTTCGGCGGCGTGAAGCGGACCGGGCTCGCCCTGGCCGCCGCCGCGACCTTCACGCGGCTCTACCTGCTGCCGGCCAAGCGGAACGCGCTGCCCGCCGCGGTCCGCGTGGCGCCAGCCTGGTAGGCCCGGGGACCGGCGATGTCCGAGATCGGCCTCCCGCTCCTCTATGCGCTGTTCCTCTGGTGGTTCGCGACCGGAGCGGTCCTCTTCGTGGTGCGCCTCCCGCGCCGGACCTTCCCCTGGAGCATGCTGGCGGCGAGTGTCGTCCTGGCGGGAGCGCTGTGGCTGATCCATGAGATCCGGCCGACGACCACCGCCGCCGGGGCCTATATGGGATTCACGGCGGCGATCCTGGTCTGGGCCTGGATCGAACTCGGCTTTCTCACCGGCTACGTCACCGGCAGCCATGCGGCCGCATGCCCGCCCGGCGCGCGCGGCTGGGAGAGGACCCGGCAGGCCATTCTCGCCATCCTGCACCACGAGATCGCACTGATCGGACTGGGGGCGGCGATCCTGTTCGCCTCCACCGGGGGCGACAACCAGGTCGCGCTCTGGACCTACCTGATCCTGTGGGTCATGCGGGCCAGCTCGAAGCTCAACCTCTTCTTCGGTGTCCCCGTCCTGAACGCCGAGTTCCTGCCGGCGCACCTCGCGCATCTGGCGAGCTATTTCCGGCAGCGGCCGATGAGCCTGCTGGCCCCGGTCTCGATCACGCTGTCGAGTGCCGCGACCGCGCTCCTGATCGCCCAGGCGCTCGCGCCGGGCGCCGGGCCGCACCAGGTGGCCGGGTTCGCGCTCCTGGCCGGGCTGATGGCACTCGGTGTCCTCGAGCACTGGTTCATGCTGATCCCGCTGCCGCTCACCAGCATCTGGAGCTGGGGCCTGCGGGGAGAGGCCGAGCGGCCCGCGGCAGAGGCGAATTCGCTCACCCCCGTCTTCAAGCTCGTTCCACGTCCTGCATCGATCGAACGGAGACAGCCATGAACTACGAAGGATTTTTCCGCGCCGAACTCGACGGACTGCACAAGGCCGGCAACTATCGCGTCTTCGCCGACCTGGAACGGCGCATGGGCGCCTTCCCCAAGGCGATCCGCCATTGCGGGGGCGGCCAGCGCGAGGTGACCGTCTGGTGCTCGAACGACTACCTCGGCATGGGCCAGCACCCCGCCGTGATCGACGCCATGCACACCGCGCTCGACCGCTGCGGCGCCGGCGCCGGCGGCACCCGCAACATCTCGGGCACCAACCACTATCACGTGCTGCTGGAGCAGGAACTGGCCGAGCTGCACGGCAAGGAGGCGGCGCTCCTCTTCACCTCGGGCTATGTCTCCAACTGGGCGGCGCTCAGCACGCTCGCCTCGAAGCTGCCCGGCTGCGTCGTCTTCTCCGATGCCTGCAACCACGCCTCGATGATCGAGGGCATCCGCCATGGCGGCTCGGAACGGCGGATCTTCCGCCACAACGACCCGGCCGATCTCGACCGCAAGCTCTCCGCCTTCGACCGCTCGACGCCGAAGCTGGTCGCCTTCGAATCGGTCTATTCGATGGACGGCGACATCGCCCCCATCGCCGAGCTCTGCGACGTGGCCGAGGCGCATGGCGCCATGACCTATCTCGACGAGGTGCACGGGGTCGGCCTCTACGGGCCGCGCGGCGGCGGCATCGCCGAACGCGACGGGGTCAGCCACCGGCTCACCGTGATCGAGGGGACCCTGGCCAAGGCCTTCGGCGTGGTCGGCGGCTATATCGCCGGCTCGGCCGCGCTCTGCGACTTCGTCCGCAGCTTCGCCTCCGGCTTCATCTTCACCACCTCGCTGCCGCCGGCCATCGCCGCCGGCGCGCTCACCAGCATCCGCCACCTGAAGGCGAGCGGGGCCGAGCGCGAGCGCCACCAGAACCGCGTGGCCGCCACCCGCCGCCGGCTGCGCGCCGCGGGCGTGCCGATGCTGGACAACCCCAGCCACATCGTGCCGGTGATGGTGGGCAACGCGGCACTCTGCAAGGAGATTTCCGACCGGCTGCTGGACGAGTTCGACATCTACGTGCAGCCGATCAACTACCCGACGGTCCCGCGCGGGACCGAGCGCCTGCGGATCACGCCCTCGCCCTTCCATTCGGATGCCGATATCGAGCACCTGGCGGCGGCGATCTCGGCGGTATGGGCGGATCTCGGGCTGGAGCGGGCCGCCGCATAGCACCCGCTCCGGCAGGGCTCCTACTTGGGGGGCGAGAACTTCTTCAGATAGGCGGCGACGTCCTTGCGCTCGGTCTCGTTCGCCAGCTGGAACACCATCTTGGTGCTGCCCTTGGCCTCGTCGGCCTTGCCCTTGTCGGTGAGGAACGCCTTCAGGAACCTGTTCGGGTTCTGCAGGTAGTCGATCACGAGTGCCTCGGACCAGATCAGGCCGGCGGCCCCGGCCGACTTGTTGAGGGCCGAATAGGTGTAGCCCTCGATCGTGCCCGCGGGACGGCCGATCACGCCGGTCAGCACCGGCCCGACCATGTTCTTGGCGCCATCGCCGACGCGGTGGCAGGTGAGGCATTTCTTGAAGACGGTCTCGCCCTTCACGGGGTCGCCGTCGGCCCGCGCCGGCGCGGCCAGGGCAAAGGCCAGGAAAAGGGCGGAAAACACACCGTAACGCATACGCATTCTTTAATTCCTCCCGAGGGTTAGTCGGTTCCGAAGGCGAGCGGGGGACCGATTTCGCCCTCCCCAGGTTAAGTATACTTCACTTGATATGTGTCAAATAAAATTGTCAGAAATATGCTCCGATTGTGTCGTGAAGAACCAATCCCGCCGGAACGGCTGTGAAAGCATCGTGTTTCTATTGACAGCCGGGTGTTTCCAGGAGCATTGACATGATTGCGTCACCTTCGCGCTACACTGTCGATGCCAAGACAGTGGGCCAACCGGCAGGGTTTCGCCCAGGAAGTGCCAGAGGTGTCATGTCCAGTGTCAATATCGCACAGCCCGATGTCACGCTTCTCCTCGACCTCGAAGGCGTGATCCGAGAGGCGACGGTTTCGGCCGCCGTCTCCCAGGAGGGCGTCGAGGGATGGCTCGGCCGGCCCTGGGGCGAGACGGTGGGCGATGTCGGCGGCGACAAGGTGCGGCGCATGCTGGACGACGCCCGGTCGAGCGGGGTCTCGGCCTTCCGCCAGGTCAATCAGCGGCTGCCCAGCGGGGTCGAGATCCCGATCGAATACACGACCGTGCTGCTCGGCGGCCGCGCCGGACTGCTTGCCATAGGCAAGAGCCTGCAGGCGGTTGCCGACCTGCAGTCGCGCTTCGTCGCCGCCCAGCAGACGATGGAACGCGACTACTGGAAGCTGCGCGAGGTCGAGACCCGCTATCGCCTCCTGTTCCAGGCCACCGGAGAGGCGATCCTGGTGCTGCAGGCGGACAGCCTCGGCATCGCCGATGCCAATCCGGCCGCGCACAAGGCGCTCGGCATCGATGCCGAGCAGCTGCAGAGCGCCGGTGGGCGCGACGTCCTCGCCTACCTGCAGCCGCAGGAGCGTGGCCCCTTCCAGTCGATGCTGTCCCGCGTGCGCGAACAGGGCAAGGCACCGGCCCTGGTGCTGCGCCTCGGCGCCGACCGCAAACCCTGGACGGTGCGTGCCTCGCTCACCACCTCCTCTCCCGATGCGCTGTTCCTGCTGCATCTGTCGCCGCTCGGCATGCCCCAGTCCGACCAGGCCGAGGGGGACGCGGTGTCGATCGAGGACCTGGTCGAACGCATGCCGGACGGCTTCGTGCTGATCGACCAGGACGGAATCGTGCGCCGCGCCAATCGCGCCTTTCTCGAGATGGTGCAGGTCGGCGCCAACCGTTCGGTCGTGGGAGAGCGCCTCGCCCGCTGGCTGTGGCGCCCGGGGGCCGATCTCACCGTGCTGCTGGCCAATGTCCGCCAGCACGGCTCGATCCGCCTCTTCTCGACCACCCTGCATGGCGAACTCGGATCGGATTCCGAGGTGGAGATCTCGGCCGCCGGCATCACCGGCACCAAGCAGCAATATGTCGGCGTCATCTTCCGCGATGTCGGCCGGCGCATCGATGCGCCCGATCACGATCGCGGCCTGCGGCACGAGTTGGGCGCGATTGCCGAGAAGATCGGCAAGGTGCCGCTCCGCGCGCTGGTGAAGGACGCGGTCGGCGTGGTCGAGCAGCAGTACATCCGCGAAGCGCTCGACCTCGCCAACGGCAACCGCACGGTGACCGCCGAGCTGCTGGGCCTGAGCCGCCAAAGCCTTTACTCGAAACTCAATCGGTACAATATCGATGGAGGAGGCGAACCCGAAGCGATCGACTGATCAACAAAAGGGAGGGGGAAACAGTACGACGTGGCATTGCACCCGTTACTCACGCCTGCCTTCGGGCAGGCCGATCTATCGAACTGTGAGCAGGAGCAGATCCATCTCGCCGGATCGATCCAGCCGCACGGAGCGCTTCTTCTTGTCCGTCCCGGCGATCTCCGGATCGTGCAGGCCAGCGCCAATGCCCGCAGGTTCCTGGGCCTCGATCGCGAGATTCTCGGCCTCAGCCTGACCGACATCCCCGGCGACCTCGCTGAGGCGGTGCGCCCGCATGCCGCCAGCCCGCCGGAAACGATTCCCCTGGCCGTGCGGTGCCGGATCGGTCCCCGCCGGGAAGCCTTCGACGGCCTGCTGCATCGTCCAGACGGTGGCGGCCTGATCATCGAGCTGGAACGCGCAGGGCCACCCATCGACACGGCGGAACCGGTCGAGGAAGCGCTGCGGACCATCCTGGATGCTTCGTCCATCGTCTCGCTGTGCGACGAAGCCGCAAGTCTGTTCAAGGAAATCATCGGCTACGACCGGGTGATGGTCTATCGCTTCGACGACGAGGGCCATGGCGAGGTCTTCTCGGAGCGGCGTGAAGCACATCTCGAGCCCTATCTCGGCAATCGTTACCCCGCGACCGACATTCCCCATATCGCCCGGCGGCTCTACGAGCGCAACCGCATCCGCGTGCTGGTCGATGTCGAGTACCAGCCGGTGCCCCTGGTGCCGCGCCTGTCTCCGCTGACCGGGCGCGAGCTCGACATGTCGTTGTGCTTCCTGCGCAGCATGTCGCCAATCCACATCCAGTACCTGAAGAACATGGGCGTCGGCGCGACGCTGGTCGCTTCGCTGATGGCGGGCGGGCGGCTTTGGGGACTGATCGCCTGTCACAATTATGTCCCGCGCGAGGTACATTTCGAAACACGCGCGGTCTGCGAGGTGCTGGCCGAGGCGATCGCTACACGCATCGCCGCCCTGGAGAGCTTTGCCCAGGCCCAGAGCGAGTTGTCGGTCAGGCGCCTGGAGCAGCGCCTGATAGAGGCGATCGCGCGCAATGGCGAATGGCGGATGGCGCTGTTCGAGAGTCCACAGTCCCTGCTGCAACCGCTGAAGGCCACCGGCGCGGCGCTCCTGCTGGACGGGCAGGTGCTGACGACCGGCGATGTGCCAGGCACCCAGGAGTTGCGCAGCATCGGGGCCTGGCTCGATCGCCGGCCCCGCCTGCCGGTCATGGCCACGGCCTCGCTCGGCACCGAGGAGCCTGGTTTCGTGCCCATGACCGACGTGGCGAGCGGCCTCGTCGCAGCGCCCGTTTCAGCGTCTCCGGGCGAGTACCTCCTGTGGTTCAGGCCAGAGCGCATTCGAACCGTCACCTGGGCAGGCGACCCGTTGAAGGCGGTGGTGATCGGCGACAGCCCGTCCGACCTGTCGCCGCGCCGCTCGTTCGCCCAATGGCATCAGCTGGTCGAGGGCACATCCGACCCCTGGATGCCCGCCGACCTTACCGCCGCGCGCCTGATCAGCGATACGGTGGCCGATGTGATCCTGCAATTCCGCTCGGTACGGATGCTGATCGCCGCCGATCAGTTGAAATATGTGCAAAGGCAGGTACGCGCCTCCGACAGCCCGGTCATCATCGCCGATGCCGAAGGACGCCTCCTGCTGCTCAACGAAGCCTGCAAGCAGATGCTGCAGCCCGGCCATCCGGTGCCGCAGAGCCTTCACGACCTGCCACAGCTCTTCTCCAACCCGGGGGATGTCAGGGCGTGCGTGCAGGCGCTGACCGACGAGAAGCGCGCCTGGCGCGGCGAAACGGGTATCGGCCGGCACCCTGACGGCGTCCGTCCGTTGCTGGTGCGGGCAGATCCCGTCTTTGCTACCGGCCAGCGAGTGCTCGGCTTCGTCATCCTGTTGACCGACATAAGCGAGCGCAAGGAAGCCGAAGCCGCGCGCTACCGCTTCCAGCAAGGCATCATCGATCGCTACGGCGGGATGAACATCCGGCTGGAATCGAACAGCGACCTCACCTTCCGCAACCTGTTGGCGCCGGTCGTGGAAAACGCGCAGCTCGCCGCGCTCGAGATCACCGACAGCGCCGAGACGGGTCGTATTCCAGACATGCTGGACTCGGTGCGCACCTCGGTCACACGATCGGCGGAACTGCTGGAACACCTGATCTGGCATGCAGCCCAGGCCGCCCGGCGCGACCCTTAGGATCGCCCCGCTTCCATCACCGCCTCCGACAGGGCGATGTTGAGACGGAAGGCCTCCGCTGCCTCGGCGACCCAATTCGCCGGCTGCCCCGCGCGGCGCCCGGCATTGTCGATCGCGGCCCGGTATGACGCCCGAAACGCGATCAGGTCGGCAATCGCGGGAAAGTCGTAGAAGGAGAGCGCGTCGTCGCCGACCGCGAGTGCCCGCGCGGCAAGCCGCTTCAGGACAAGGCCGCCATTCAGGTCGCCGAGGTAGCGGACATAGGCGTGCGGGATCAGCAGATCGCCGCCGCCGTCAGCCGACGCCGCCACGCGCGCCGCATAGTGTCTCCCGGAAGCCAGGACGGGGACCGCTTCGCGCCAGCCGGGTCCGGCCAGCACCTGCAGGTCATGCTCCAAGGCACTTGCGCGGTAGATCTCGCTCCGCGCGAGGCCTTCGAGCAGGGGGGAAGCGCGATGCCGCCGAAGCCCGATCTCCAGCTGTTCATAGACCAGAAGCAGGTTCCTGAGCAGCATCACATAGGCCGCCCGGTCGACCCGGCCACGAAGAATTTCGCGGATCACACCGGATCGTTCCGCCAGCCGGTGAAGGTCGGCCGTCTGCCGCCGGATCTCGTCGGCAAGCCCAGCCTGATCCGTCCCGGCGGACGGCATGAGGCCATCCGCCGCCTGAAGCGAACTCATAGGTTCACACTAGCGCGGACCGCCGAGTTCAGGATAGTCCTTCAGCATGTTGGCGCCGAGCAGCGGCTTTGCCGCGCCCTGGTGGCAGGTTGCGCAGTTCACCTTGAGCGCATCGCCGAGCGGCCCGCGATGGGCTTCCGGCAGCTGCGGCGCAAGCGGTTCGATGTATTCCGAGTTGAGCGCGCGTGCCATCCGGATGCCATGCCAGGCGGAGACCCGCTGCGGTGAGCTCTGGTCCCAATCGGCAAAGGACCGGGTGTTGTGACAGAAGGTGCAGTTCACCCCGAGCCCCTCGGACATCCCCATCATCAGGCCATAGGTCCATTCGGTCTGCTTGATGGTGCTGCCGCCGGCCGCCGGAAGGGCGGTGTTGGAGACCACCTTGATCTCGTCCCCCTTCGCCAGGAAGCGGCTGTAGTTGTCGAAGGGCAAGGAGCTGAAGCCCACCTTGGCCGAGGGTACGTTCTGGCCGTCGCGGCTGGCCGACATGCCGCGGGCATGCGGCGGTCCGGGATCATTGAACCAGGTGTTCAGCGGCACCGGGTTGCCGCGATGGCAGGTGTAGCAGGTGACCCCCGTAGCGGCGACATGGTCTTTCCACTTGGCGTTGATATCGAGCGTCATCTGCAGCATGCGGCGAGACACGACCTTGGTATAGAGCCTGTCCGAAGACAGTTCGTCGCCATCGGCATGGCAATAGGCACAGCCCTGCTCTGGCGATACCCATTCGGTGATCGCGGCCATCAGACGAAGGAACGCGTCCGAATCCAGGTCTTGCAGCACGGTGACATTCGCATAGACCTCTCCCGAGCGTTTGCCGCTCGGATCCTGGGGCGGGGCCGGCTCGGGGACCCTGTTGGCGGCCTCGAGCCGAGCCGCGTCGTTGTCGTGCGTAAGCGAGACCATGCCCAGGCCCCGGTAGCCCTGCTGGCTCGTGCCGACCCGCGGCGTTTCGAAAGTGAACACGAGGCCGATACCGACGACGGCGATGAGGGCAATTGCCATTGCGATGCGGAAGTTCATTTCACACCTCCCGACGGATCGGTGACGGCGGGGAAGACTTGCGGATAGTCAGGCGCGACTCCGTGCTTCACGGCCCAGAGGTACCAGTTGTCGACGACCGTCCCGGTGAGCAGGATTCCGATACCACCCGTGAGCGGGCAGAGAACGGCGAACCACCAGGCCCAGCGATGGATCGATTCCATGGTGGCATTGAAGCCCATGGTCCAGCGCCAGAAGAGCGCCGCCCGTTCGGAGGCCGTGCCGCGATCGACCACCTGCTCGATCTCGCGCTCTCCACCGAAACGGCTGACCGCAAGAATTGTCGCGCCGTGCATCGCGAAGAGAAGCGTCGATCCGTAGAGGAAGGCGATCGAGAGCATGTGGAAGGGATTGTAGAAGAGGTTGCCGTAGCGGATGGAGAAGGCGGCAGTCCAATCCAGGTGCGGGAATATTCCGAATGGCACGGCTTCTCCCCAACTGCCCATCAGGAGCGGCCGGATGAAGCCCAGCACCAGGTAGAGCCATATCGCCGACGCGAAGGCCCAGGCGACATGCGTTCCCATGCCGAGCGCCCTGGCCCGCCGCCAGGTACGCACCCACCAGAGCAGGATCGACGTGGTCAGGAAGAAGCCTGCCATCAGCCACCATCCGCCTTCCTGCAGCGGCGGAATGCGCAAGCCGTTTTCGAGTGCCGGAGGCTCGAGCGCCAGCCAGGGCAACTGGCGTACGAACTGAACCGGATCCCAGTTGACCGAGGCCCACATGTTGAGGCCGATGATCTCGATGGCGAGAAATCCGCATATGAGCGATGCGATGCCGGTCCAGCCGAGATAGATCGGCCCCACCTGAGCATCACCCAGCCGCCCGAAGAGATGGACGTAGAAGGGTCGTCCCTGCCTCGACCAGGATCCGCCCTCGAGCGGGACACCCGGATAGGCCGGGGCACGGACCTGTATCTGTGTGAAGATGTTCTGGTACTCGGCCATGGTCTTGTCCCCCTCGACTCAGCGCCAGATCGGCAGATCGAGCCACCAGCCCCACCATTCGGGCCAGCCGCGGGTCCAGAACGGACCGCTGATCACGATGCACACGGCGCTCCAGAAGCCCGCCGACAAGGCCAGGAACAAGCCCAGGCGGTGAATGCCGAGGGTGCCGATCGAATAGCCGATGGTGTCGCGGAAAAAGGTGTTCTCGTGCTCGGAGGTCTTGACCGCCTCACCCTCCTTCGGGTTCACGGCGGAGAGCACGAGCGAACCGTGCAACGCGAGCGCCAGCGTCGTCGTGAAGAAGAAGCTGACCGCGATCATATGCGCGGGGTTGTAGTGGAAGTGCAGGTACTGGTAGCCGACGTTCGACACCCAGTCGAGGTGACTGATGATGCCGTAGGGGAAGCCGTGTCCCCAGGCGCCGAGCAGGACCGGGCGAACCACCACCAGCGTGAAATAGGCGAAGATCGCGATGCTGAAGGCGAAGGGCACATGATAGCCGATGCCGAGCTTGCGGCAGATTTCCACCTCGCGAAGCGCCCAGGACACGAAGGAGCCCAGGGCGCAGAAGGTGATGAACTGCCAGAGCCCTCCCTCTATCATCGGCGCCAGCGCCAGTCCGTAGCTGAGGTCGGGGGGAGCAATGCTGATCTGCCAGATGTTCCAGGTCGGGCCGAGAGCCGCGCCCCAGACGATCAATGCAGTCCCGAGGGTCGCGAAGAAGAAGGTCGTGACGCCGAAGAAACCGACATAGAAGGGACCGACCCAGAAATCGAACAGGTCGCCGCCGAGCAATGTGCCGCCGCGAACCCGGTACTTCCGTTCGAAGTTCAGCATCGCCATCGTTCGATCTCCCCGTCACCTGGCTCGTGGCGTCGACGGACTCCGTCCGAGATCCGCCGCATGCCCGCGCTCTCTGCGCGACTGCCTCGCAAACTCTTCACGAAAGGAGCATCCACCGCGGCCGCAAGCGGCAACCGCGGCGGATGTCGTCCGGCTACCGGATGAACGACACCGGTATGGTACGGATTGCGACCGCCTTCGCGGCTGATCGGGCCTCTGCTGCCATCGACCCCTGCGACGGGGGCAACCGCCCAATCAACGCGGCGACCAGAAACACCGCGAAACTTGCGATGAAGACGAGGCGGAACTCGATCGGAGTCCCTCCACCGCCGTCGAGCGCGAATCCGCCCTGCTCTTGCATGGACGCTGTCATGGACATTGCTCCCGATACTGGAAACCAGGCCGCGAAGGCGCGGTCGCAACACGAACCATCCGGTCAGGCAGGCAAGACCGTCACGATCGCCGACTGCGGGGCTTCCGCTCGCGTGCGCGGTCCTTCCAGCCAGTTGAACCGATCGGTGCTGAGCAGGATGAAGTGGATCAGAAGTGCCAGCACGAACAGGAACGTAAACAGCGCGACGAGCGTGCGCCGCGGGTCAAAAAGTTGCCATAGACGCCACATGGCTCCCTCCTATGAAATCAGTTGCAGGATCGATCCCGCGGACTGGCCGATTCCGTCCAGCGCCGCATAGCCCTTCGGTCCGGGCAGCCACGGACGCCACGACCAGGCCAGGAAGTGGGCGATGATCGCGATCACCGTGAAGATGACGAAACTGGTCACAAAGAGGCTGTGGAACTCCCTCGCCTCCGATTCCGACAGTCCCGAAAGGGACCCCTTGTCTGTTGCCATCGGTACTCTCTCCCAAAAATCGCCTCTCGGCCGTTACCGCGCACCTCCCGCGCGGCGGGGATCCACCGTGACGACGCACTCGCCTGTCGCCACGGAAGGAGAAGTGCTGCCGCTCATGCCGCCCGATCCTTCGCGACATGGATGGCGCTGACCCGTGTCTCGCCGGCGGCGCGCGCGGCGCGCTCCGCCGCGTCACGCAGGCGCTTCGCCGCGGATATGCGAACGAGGACGGGTTCCTGCTCCAGCACGGCATCCAGGGCCTGCCTCGCATCGTCGTCCCAGGGCAGTTCGCGCAGGAGCCGCGAAGGCGTCGCCTCCACCGCGTCGAGCGCTGTGCCGAGCGGCAGGATCTGGAACAGCGCATCGAACAGCGCGTTGCAGGTCTCCTGCACCAGGTAGATCGCCCCCGCGTAGCCCATGAAGGGCGTGCCGGTGTGCCGGCGGATGACGGCGCCGGGAAAGGAGGCGGGGATGTACATAGATCGCCCCCCGGCTTCGGCGAGGTACATGCGTTCGTTGTAGCTGCCGAACAGGACCAGCGGCGGACGCTCCCGCACCGCCTGGCGCACGGCCTCGTTGTCGGGCTTCACGCCGGCCTTGCGGGAGAACGAGAAGGTGCAGGGAAGGCCCAGCTCCACCTCGAGGAAATTCCGCACCCCGCGGGCATAGGTCTCGTTGGCGACGATGGCGAAGCTGGCGGTGGCGAAGAAGTCCTGCGTCACCGAGCGCCACAGGTCCCAGAGCGGCTTGATCGTGGTGTTCTTCTCACGCTCGATGAAGGGTTCCGGATCGAGGTCGAGCAGCTCACCCAGCTTGCGCAGGAACTTGGTGGTGCTGTGCAGCCCGATCGGCGCCTGCAGGAAGGGGCGCTCCAGCGCCTCGCACAAGAGGCGGCCGAACTCGCGGTACATGCAGACGTTCACGTCGGCATTCACCAGCCGCGAGACGTCGGCGAGGTGGCTGCCGAGCGGGAACACCATGTTCACTTCGGCCCCGATGCCCTCGACCAGCCGGCGGATCTCGGCGAGGTCGGACCAGGTGTTGAAATAGCCGTAGCTCGGCCCGACGATATTGACGCGCGGCTTCTCGCCGGGCTTCCGCGGCTTCCTTTCGGGGATGCGCTTCAGGCCGAACTCGCTCCACAGCCAGCTCATCGCCCGGTTGGCGCACTGCCACTGGTCCTCGTCGATGGTGCGCGGCAGGAAGCGCTTGATGTTGGTGCCTTCCGGCGTCACACCACCGCCGATCATCTCGGCGATCGACCCGGTGACGACGACCGCCGGCAGGTCGGGATCGAGGGTGCGATGCGCCCGGCGCATCGACTGCTCGGTGCCGGTCTGCCCGAGCTCTTCCTCGCCGAGGCCGGTAACCACGATGGGCAGCTCGTGCGGCGGCAGTGCGTCGGTGTAGTGCAGCACCGAGGTCACCGGCAGGTTCTCGCAGCCGACCGGCCCGTCGATGATGACCTGCAGGCCCTTGATCGCGGTGAAGACATAGACCGCGCCCCAGTAGCCCCCTGCCCTGTCGTGATCGAGGACCAGCATCAGACCGGCTCCTCGACCTTGGATTGGGCGGCCGCCTTGGCGAACTGCCGGCGCATGCGATCGCGGAACTCGGGCCGGTCGCGCGGCATCTCTTCCCAGACGCCGGCGGCATGCCCCTCGCCCACGCCGGAGAAGAACGCCGTCATCTCGTCGAAGCGGGACTTGGAGCCGAGCGCGCCGTTGACCACCTGGGCCAGCGACCCCGCCCCGGCGACACCGAACAGCGGCCGGGCCGAGATCAGGTTGGTGAAGTAGAGGGACGGGATCGAGGCGGCCTTGGCCTTCTGCACCAGCGGTGTGGTCCCGATGGCGAGGTCGGGACGGAATTCCGCCATCGCCGCCAGGTCCTGTTCCAGCGAGGCGCGATAGACGACCTTGACGCCCCGCGCCTCCAGCCATTCGCGATCGGGATCCGACCAGCGGGTGCGCGGGCAGGCGGTCCCGACATAGCGCAGATCGGCGCCGCTCTCGGCCAGCAGCCGGCCGACCAGAAGCTCCGACCCCTCGTAGCCCGAGAGCGTGATGCGGCCGCGGATCGGCGACTTCGCGAGCGCCGCGGCGATCCGCGGCAACAGGCCGTTCTTTGCGAGATCAACCGTGTGCCTGGCGATGCCGAGCGCCTCACCGATCGAGTCGAGCCAGGCCGCCGTGCCATCGACGCCGACGGGAGCGGAGCCGACGACCGGCCGGCCCGCCGCTTCGAATTCGCGGAGCGAGGCGGTGTAGAAGGGATGGATGGCCGCGACCAGCGAGCAGTCGAGCGCGGCGTAGAGTTCGCGCCATTCCCGGGTGGGAACGACCGGCCCGGGCGCGAGGCCGAGCGGCTCCAGCATCATGCCGATGCCGACCGGGTCGGCGGGGAACATCTCACCCAGGAGGGCCACGGTGGGCAGCGCCTTCCGCCCGCCCTGGGGCGCCATCACCGGGCCGGCCTCGGCCTCCCGGCGGGCATAGGCCAGCATGGCGCCGGCCAGCACGTCTTTCGCTTCCGCATGCGTCGGCACGCCGAAGCCCGGCACATCGATGCCGATGATGCGAACGCCGTTGATCTCCTTCGGCAGCAGCTGCAACGGCACGCCGGAGGCCGTCGGCACGCAGAGATTGGTGATGATCACGGTGTCGTAGAGCGCGGGATCGGCGAGCTTGAACACCGCCTCGCGGATGTCCTCGAACAGCTTGCCCGTCACCAGCGTCTCGGAATTGAACGGCACGTAGCCGACCGTCCGCCTGGCGCCGTAGAAGTGCGAGGTGAAGGTGAGGCCGTAGACGCAACAGGCCGAGCCCGAGAGGATCGTGGCGGTGCGGCGCATGCGCAGGCCGACGCGCAGCGACCCGAAGGCCGGGCACATGCTCTGCGGCTGGTCATGCGGGCCGGCGGGATAGTCGGCGGCATAGCGGGCCAGGATCTCGCTCTTGCCCGCCACCGCCGCGGCCTTGCGCATCTCGCCCGCGCCGGCATGACAGCCGACGCCGTCGCCCGCCGGAACGGACGGGGCGGCGGGCGGCGGGGCTTGCGCCGGGTGTTCGGTCATCTGCGCTGTCCCGGGCTCACACGGTCTCGTAGACGACTTCGAGCGAGGGCTTCTCGACGAAGCTGCCGCCGCACATGTCTTCGAGCGTCGCCGGCTGCAGCTTCACGTCGCGGCCGACGGCCTCGCCCTTGAACAGGCCGAGAAGCGCGTCGTGGTTGAGCGGGCGCGGGTGGACCGGCGGCGCGGTGGCCACGTTGGTCGCCAGCTCCTCGAACAGGCCGGCCCATTCGCTGCCCGGCGTGCCGATGATCTGGTAGTTGGCGCTCTTGCGCCGGATGTCCTCGTGCGCGGGGATCGAGGCCAGGATCGGGATGCCGACGGCTTTCGAGAAGGCATGCGCCTCGCCGGTGCCGTCGTCCTTGTTCACCACCATGCCGGCGACGCCGACATTGCCGCCGAGCTTGCGGAAGTACTCCACCGCCGAGCAGACGTTGTTGGCGACATAGAGCGACTGCAGGTCGTTCGATCCGACGACGATGACCTTCTGGCACATGTCGCGGGCGATCGGCAGGCCGAAGCCGCCGCAGACCACGTCGCCCAGGAAGTCGAGCAGCACGTAGTCGAAGCCCCAGCTGTGGAAGCCGAGCTTCTCCAGCAGTTCGAAGCCGTGGATGATGCCGCGGCCGCCGCAGCCGCGGCCGACCTCCGGCCCGCCCAGCTCCATCGCGAAGACGCCGTCGCGGATGAAGCAGACATCGCCGATCTTGATCTCTTCGCCGGCCGCCTTCTTCTTCGAGGAGGTCTCGATGATGGTGGGGCAGGCGCGGCCGCCGAAGAGGAGCGAGGTGGTGTCGCTCTTCGGATCGCAGCCGATGAGGAGCACCCGCTTGCCGAGTTGGGCCATCATGTAGGAGAGGTTGGCGAGGGTGAAGCTCTTGCCGATGCCGCCCTTGCCGTAGATGGCGATAACCTGGGTTTCCTTGGTCGGCGCCGTGGTGGAAACCGGGTCCGGCGGCAGCGCAGCTTCGGCGCGCAGCCTGTCGGTCATGCTCGCCGTGTGCGGGGCATTCATCAGAACGACCTCCAGTCCAGGATCATCTTCAGGCAGGCGGGATCATCGAAGGCGGTGCGATAGGCCTGGCCGGCCTGCGCCATGCCCTGGCGATGCGAGATCAATCCGTCGAGCGACAGGCGGCCGTCCTCGATCAGGGCGGCGACGGCGGTGAGGTCGGCCGGCTGCCATTCGGCGGCGATGCGGATGCGCGCCTCGCGCAGGAAGGCCGGCGGGAAGGAGAAGGCGAGCGGCGCCGCGTAGAAGCCGGCGAGGACGACCTCGCCACCGGGCGCGAGGCGGCCGATCAGGGTGTCGAGCAGGCCCGAATCGCCGCTCACGTCGTAGATCGCCTTGTAGTCGCGCCGCGGGTCGTCGGCGGGGTCGGCGACCTGGTAGCCGACGGCGCCGGCACGGCGCTCGGCATTGGTTTCCCAGACCACCGGCTCGGCCCCGGCGGCGACCGTGAGCCGAGCCAGGAGGCGGCCGAGAACGCCGTGGCCGACGATCAGGTCGGGCATCCGGTTGCCGGTCGAGATCGCGTGCTGGGCGGTGGCGGCCAGCGCCAGCAGCACGCTCTCCTCGCCCGCCTTCTCGCCGACCGAGACGACGCGGGCGCCGGGCACCACCAGGCGCCGGGCCGAGGCCCCGAACAGGCCGCGGACATCGCCGAAGCAGCGCGCGCCGGGCACGAAGACGCGCTCGTCGATCGGCCGCTCGACATTCTCGCCGGTGTGGACGATGCGGCCGACCGCTTCGTAGCCGGGCACCAGGGGATAGCCCATGCCGGGGAAGGGCGGCATGCGCCCGGTCCACAGGAGGCGTTCGGTGCCGGTGCTGATGCCGCTCCACTCGACGTCGACGACCACGTCGTCGGGGCCGGGTATCGCCAGGTCGACCCGGCTGAGCGCCAGCTTTTCCGGTGCTTCGAAGACGATGGCGGATGTGTGCATCGCTGTGTCCCACCCCTGGAGATCGAGCCCGGCTTGCCGGGACACCGTCACCTGACTTGTCGAGTGTCAATTTAAAATGACATTTAAAAGTGTCAATCAAAAACGACAGTCGGCGACCATCACCTGCGCGAGAAGCGGTGTGTGGGTCGCCAGTAGGCGCGCATCGGTGAAGCCGGCGGCCTCCAGAAGCAGGCCGATTTCGGCCGGCGAGCGCGGCCGACCCTGCCCCATCGCCAGGAGGTAGAAGCTGAAATAGGCCGCGGCGCCGGCACTGCGCGCGCTCGCCATCGGTTCGCCGATCAGGATCCGCCCCCTGTCGGGCAACACCTCCCGCGCCGCGCGCAGCAGGCGAAGGGCCGCTTCGTCGTCGTGATCGTGCAGCACGCGGATCAACGAGACGACGTCGGCCCCTGCCGGCAGCGGATCTGCGAAAAAGTCACCGGCGAAGACAGTGACCCGCTCGTCGAGCCCCAGCAGCGCCAGGCGTGAGCGCGCCCGCTCGGCCACCGCCGGCAGGTCGAAGAGAGCGAGTCGCAGGCCCGGCTCGCGCGCCGCCGCAGCCGCCAGGAAGGCCCCCTCGCCGCCGCCGATATCAAGCAGCATCCGGTGCTCGCGCAGCGGATAGGCGCCCAGCACCTCCTCGGCGATCAGGGATTGTGACAGCGACATGAGGGTCGAATAGGGCACGACTTCCGCCGCGGTCAGCGCTCCCCGGCGCGCCTCCCCCGCATAGGGCCAGTACAGGCCCATCTGCGTGCGCCCCGCCTTGCCGCGGAGCAGCGTCACCGGGTCGCGCAGGTCGGCGTAGAGGAGCGCGTGGTGGCGGACCATGGCCTCGATGGCGGGATTGCCCAGCATCGCCGCGCCGAGCGGTCCGAGGCCGAATCGCCCCCCACTCCGCGGCCTGACGAGGCCGAGCGCGGCGGCGGCGGTGAGGAGGCGGTCTGCCGATTCGGGCGGCAGGTCGAGGCGCTCCGCCAGGACGTCGACACGCTCCGGCCCCTCGGCCAGGAGATCGAACAGCCTGAGCTCGACGCAGGTGGCCAAGACCTGGGAATAGACGAAGCCGGCGCAGAGATCGAACAGCGCCCTGGTCCGCCGCCGGGCGACCGGCCGGGTAAGGGGAAAGGCGGCGGCCCAGCGCTGGAACCGCCGGCTGGCGAGGAGCGCGTCGCGGGCGGCGGAAAGGCGGTCCCGCCAGACTCGCGCGCCTCCGCCCGAGGACGCCCGCGCGGCCCAGGACATCGCCGTCAGGCGGCGCTGCGGGCCAGCGCTTTCGGCAGCAGCCGGCGGGCTTCCAACCCGATCAGCGCCCTGAGGTCGGCCGCGCCGGGGCAGGCCGGGATCGCAGCCACCGCGCCGCTGACCAGCGTCTGCAGCCGGTCGACGGCGCCATCGAGGCCGAAACGAAGGACAGCGTTCGGCCGGCCGAGGGCGGCGTCGCGGCCCACCGGCTTGCCGATCTCCTCCGGTTCGGCCACCGCGTCCCGGATGTCGTCGGCCACCTGATAGGCCTCGCCCAGGGCTTCGCCGAGGGGCCGCCAGGCGGCCGCCTCGTGACCGGCGGCGAGGGCACCGGCGGCGGTCGCGGCGGCGAACAGCGCACCGGTCTTGGCCCGCTGGTAGCGCGCCAGATCGGCCTGCGGCTCGCATTCCCAGGCCTGGCCGGCGACGATGCCGTCTGGCGCGCCCACCGCGCCCGCCACCGTCGACAACAAGGGTGCGAGCCGCCCGGGACGGGCGGAAGCGGCCGTCAGCGCCTCGAAGGCGAGAACGATCAGCGCATCCCCCGCCAGCACGGCGAGCGGCTCGCCGAAGGCGCGATGCACCGACGCACGGCCGCGGCGGGTATCGGCATCGTCGAAACAGGGCAGGTCGTCATGCACCAGGGAGGCGCAGTGCAGCAGCTCGATCGAGATCGCTGCCGCATCGGTGATGGCCGGGTCGTCCTCGCCGCAGGCCATGGCGACGGAAAGACAAAGCCGCGGGCGGATGCGGGCGCCGCGCGGGAAGACCGCATAGTGCATCGCCGCCGCCAGGCGCGGCGGGGCGGTCGGACCGCCGGTTCGATCGATCGCCTTGGCCAGGGCGTGCTCAATCCGCGTTACGGCATCCATGCGCGCTTCCCTCCATTCGCTGTCGTACTGAATGCTTGTCATTTTTAACTGTCAACTATAATTGACGCTATGGATGGGGTGAAGATGGCCAGAGGACGGAAACCGCGCGTCGTCGTCATCGGCGCCGGTGTCGGCGGGCTGGTCGCGGCTGCCGAGCTGGCAGGCCGGGGCCTCGACGTCGTGGTCCTGGAGCGGTCGTTGACGCCTGGGGGCAAGATGCGCCAGGCCGATCCGGGCGGCGCCAAAGTCGACGTCGGCCCTACCGTTCTCACCATGCGCTGGGTCTTCGACGAGATAGCGCAAGGCCTGGGCGAGGACTTGGACTCGCTCCTCACGCTGTCCAAGTCGGAGGCGATCGCCCGGCATTTCTGGAGCGACGGCAACCGGCTCGATCTCTTCGCCGATATCGACCGCTCGGCCGATGCCATCGCGGCCTTCGCCGGCCGGTCGGAAGCCGAGGGTTACCGCTCCTTCACCGACCGGGCGCGCCGGATCTACGAGACGCTCGAAGCCCCCTTCATCCGCGCTTCGCGTCCCAGCCTCATGACCCTGGCGAGAGAAACCGCGCTCACGGACCTCTGGCGCATCTCCCCTTTCGTCAGCCTGTGGCGGGCGCTGGGGCAGCATTTCCGCGATCCCAGGCTGCGGCAGCTCTTCGGGCGCTATGCCACCTATTGCGGATCCTCGCCCTTCTCCTCGCCGGCCACGCTGATGCTGGTGGCGCATGTCGAGCAATGCGGCGTCTGGCTGGTCCAGGGCGGCATGTACGCGCTCGCCGAGATGCTGGCCGGCCTCGCCACCCGGCATGGGGCGATCCTCCGCTACGGCGCCGAGGTGAGCGCGATCACCACCAGCGGCCGGCGGGTGAGCGGGGTGTCGTTCCAGGACGGTGAACACATCGAAGCCGACGTGGTCGTCGCCAACGCCGATGTCGCCGCCCTGGCCGGCGGGCATTTCGGCACCGCTGCGGCGGGCGCCGTCGCGCCCGCCGCTAGAAGCACCCGGTCGTTGTCCGCCGTGACCTGGGCCCTGCAGGCCGAAGCGGGTGACGCGCCGCTGGCACGGCACAACGTCTTCTTCTCCCGGGACTACGCGGCCGAGTTCACCGACATCCTCCGGCGCGACCGGCTGCCGGCGGACCCGACCGTCTATGTCTGCGCCCAGGACCGCGACGATGCCGGCCGCGGCGGCGCGCCCGGTCGAGAAAGGCTCTTCTGCCTGGTCAACGCGCCGCCGCGCGGCGACGGCCCCCCTCTCGAACAAGCGGAGATCGACCGATGCCAGCAACACGTCTTCCGCATCCTGGCCCGATCGGGAGTCCGGGTCCCAACCAGCCGGGAAGCCCTGCAGGTATCGACACCGGCGGACTTCCACCGGCTCTTCCCCGGGACCGGGGGCGCGCTTTATGGCCGGGCATCGCACGGATGGACGGCCTCGTTCCGGCGGCCGGGCAATCGGACGCGGCTCAGTGGCCTTTACCTGGCGGGCGGCAGCGCGCATCCGGGACCGGGCGTGCCGATGGCGGCGCTTTCGGGCCGATCGGCGGCGGCGAGCCTGCTGGCGGACTGGGGTTTGAGCAGCCGGTCGAACCCGGCGGCTATGCCTGGTGGTACGTCGATGCGATCAGCGACGACGGCCGGCAGGCCCTGACCATCATCGCCTTCATCGGCAGCGTCTTCTCACCCTACTACCGGCGCGCGCGCCGCCAGGGGGGCGGCGAACCGCTCGATCACGTAGCGCTGAACGTCGCGCTCTACCTGCCCCGCGGCAAGCGATGGACGATGACCGAACGCGGCCAGGGCGCGCTCGTCCGCACGCCGTCGTGGCTGCAAATCGGGCCGAGCCGGCTGACCCTCGACGCCGGGGTACTCAGCATCGACATCGACGAGAGGACGATGCCACTGCCCGGACGCGTCCGCGGCACCGTCCGGGTCAGGCCGACCGCCTTCAACACCCGGCAGTTCGTCCTGAACGAGGCGGGCGGCCATCGCTGGTGGCCGATCGCCCCCCGCGCCGAGGTCGAGGTCGCCTTCGAGCGGCCAGCGATGCGCTGGTCCGGCCACGGCTATCTCGACAGCAATCGCGGCGACCGGCCGCCGGAACGCGACTTCGCCCGCTGGCAATGGGCGCGTGGAAATGCCGGCCGCGACACCTTCGTCGTCTACGACACTGAGGGGCACGATGGCGCCCGCAGCGATCTCGCCCTCCGCTTCGACGCTCGGGGAACACCTGCGACTTTCGCGCCGCCGCCCGCACATTCGCTGCCCCCAACGGGATGGCGAATCGGCCGATCGATGCGCGGCGACGCGGGCGGGGACGTCAGGGTCGCGCGGACGCTGGAAGACACGCCCTTCTACGCACGATCGCTGGTCGAGACGCGGCTGCTGGGCGAGAAGCTGACCGCGGTGCACGAGAGCCTGTCGCTTGAGCGCTTCGTCAATCCCTGGGTCCAGGCGATGCTGCCCTTCCGCATGCCGCGCCGAGGCTAGTCTTCCTTCGCCTCGCGCGCCGCCTGCTCCTTGCGGCGCTTGTCCAGCCGCATGCCGACCAGTTCCAGGACGCCCCAGCCGGCGGCGAAGGCGAGGACGATGAACATCTCCATCAGGCCGAGATAATTCTCCACCGGACCGTCCTTTCCGGAAAGGGTGACACTCCGACTGTCAATTTATCATTACAATCTGACTGTAAATATCGTATAACACTCTCATGGAGGGATCGGAAGCCCGTCTGCGTGTGATCCTGGCGAAGCCCAGAGGCTTCTGCGCCGGGGTCGAGCGCGCGATCGACATCGTCGAGCAGGCCATCCTGCGCTACGGCGCCCCGGTCTATGTCCGTCACGAGATCGTCCACAACAAGCATGTCGTCGAGGCGCTCCGCGCCCGCGGCGCCGTCTTCGTCGACGACGTGGACGAGGTTCCGCCGGGCGCGGTCACCATCTTCAGCGCCCACGGCGTGTCGCGGCAGGTGGAACGCGATGCGGCCGGGCGGGGGCTGGACGTGATCGACGCCACCTGCCCGCTGGTGCAGAAGGTGCACAAGCACGGTCAGCGCTACGCGGCGCTGGGCTATGACGTGATCCTCATCGGCCATCGCGGCCATCCGGAGGTCGAGGGCACCCGCGGCCAGATTCCCGGTCGCGTCCATGTCATCGGCGCACCGGCGGAAGTGGCGACCCTCATGGTGGAGAACCCCGCCCGCGTCGCCTATGTCACGCAGACGACGCTCAGCGTCACCGATACCCGCGGGATCATCGAGGCACTCCGCGCCCGCTTCCCGGCGATCGAGGGACCCGATACGCGCGACATCTGCTACGCCACGCAGAATCGCCAGGCCGCCGTGCGCGCGCTGGCGGCGCGGGTGGACCTCATCCTGGTGGTCGGCTCGGCCAACAGCTCCAACTCCAACCGCCTGCGCGAAATCGGCCGGGACGCAGGCGTTCCCAGCCATCTGATCGACGGGGCGTCGATGATCCAGGCCGGCTGGCTCGAGTCCATTTCATCCATCGGCATCACGGCGGGCGCATCGGCACCCGAACACCTGGTTCAGGAGGCGATCGCATGGCTGACGGCGCATCGGGCAGTCTCGATCGAGACGCTGGATGGGATCGAGGAGAACGTGCAGTTCCGATTGCCGCCCCGCCTCGATCGCGCACGATCCCCGGCCCCTCTTCCGCTGAGCTGAGGACCGCGACCCGCCCGCTCTTCCCCTTCTCGGCCATCGTCGGCCAGGAGGAGATGAAACTCGGCATCCTGATCGCGGCGACGGACCCCAGCATCGGCGGCGTCCTGGTGATCGGCGACCGCGGCACCGGCAAGTCCACCGCCGTGCGCGCGCTGGCGGCGCTGCTGCCCCGCATGCGGGTGGTCGCCGGCTGCCGCTACAACTGCGATCCCGATGCGCAAGGATCCTGCGTCGCGGCCTGCGGCGCGGCGGCCGATCGCGCCAGCCGCAGCGTGCCGGTTCCCGTGGTCGACCTGCCGCTCGGCGCGACCGAGGACCGGGTGGTCGGTGCGCTCGACCTCGAGCGCGCGTTGTCGCGCGGTGAAAAGGCCTTCGAGCCCGGGCTTCTCGCCCGCGCCAATCGGGGCTTCCTCTATATCGACGAGGTCAACCTGCTCGAGGATCACCTCGTCGACCTGCTGCTGGACGTCGCCGCCTCCGGTGAGAACGTGGTCGAGCGCGAAGGTCTCAGCATCCGCCACCCCGCCCGCTTCGTCCTGGTGGGTACCGGCAACCCGGAGGAAGGCGAACTCAGGCCCCAGCTGCTGGACCGTTTCGGCCTGTCGGTGGAAGTGCGAACCCCCGAGGACGTCCCCAGCCGCATCGCGGCCGTCCGCCGCCGCGACAGCTTCGAACGCGATACCGAGGCGTTCATGGCGGTCTGGAAGAAGGAGGATGCCAAGGTGCGCCGGCAGATCGTCGGCGCGCGGGCGCGCCTGGGCGAGATCGACGTTCCCGATGCCGTGCTCGAACAGGTCGCCCGGCTCTGCATCACGCTCGGCGTCGATGGCCTCCGCGGCGAACTCACCCTGGTCCGGGCCGCCCGCGCCGCCGCGGCCCTGGAGGGCAAGCGGCATATCACCAAGGCGCATCTCCGCCGTGTCGCCGCCTTGTCGCTGCGCCACCGTCTGCGCCGCAATCCACTCGACGAGGCCGGGTCGGGCGCACGCATCGACCGGGCAGTGGAAGAAATCCTCGGGCATGAGGCCGCCTGACGTTCCGGCCTGCCACGCCGACGACGTCCTGCTGGCGGGGCGGCTGTTCGCCATCGATCCCGCCGGCACCGGCGTCAGCCTGAGGGGAGCCCCGAGTCTGGCCCGGGAGCGCTGGCTCGCGCACATCCAGTCCCTCTTGCCTCCAGCCACATCGCAACGCCGACTGCCCTGCACGATCCGGGAGGATCGCCTGATCGGCGGCCTCGACCTGGCGGCGACCATCGGCGCCGGCCGCCGCATCGTGGCCCGCGGCCTGCTGGCGGAATCCGATGGCGGCATCCTGCTTCTGGCGATGTGCGAACGCATGAGTGCCGGCATGGCCGCGCATCTGGGCGCCGCCATGGACCATGGCGAGGTGATCGTGGAACGCGAGGGGATCGCGGCCCGGCACGCCGCCCGGTTCGGCGTGATCGCCCTGGACGAGGGTTATGCCGCCGATGAGCATCCGCCGGCCGCGCTGACGGAAAGGCTGGCCTTTCATCTCGATCTGAACGGCCTCGATTCGATCGGTGCGGCCGGCAGCACAACCGAGGGCCTCCCGGTCGAGCGGGCCCGCATCGCCTGGCGCGACGTATCGGTCGACGATGCAGCCATCGAGGCGATCTGCACGGCCGCCACGACGCTCGGCATATCCACCCTCAGGGCGCCGCTGCAAGCCGTGCATGTCGCCCGGCTGCATGCGGCCCTGCACGGACGGCGCTCGACCAATTCGGACGATGCGATCGTCGCGGGGCGTCTGGTCCTCGGACCGCGCGCCCGCATCCTTCCTTCGGAGCCGCCGCCGCCGAGCGAAGCACCGGAGCGGGAAGACACACCCGAGGCCGAGAACCGGCCGAGCGCTACCCAGCTGGGCGACATGCTGGTCGCCGCCGCCAAGGCGAAGATTCCCCCCGGACTGCTGGAGGCGCTCTGCACCGGTGCCGGCCGTGGATCGGGCACGACAGCCGGCAGGAAGGGCGTGCCGAAGGAAGCAAAGCGCGGCAGGCCGGTCGGCAGCCGCGAGGGGCTTCCCGGCGACGGACGCCGCATCGACCTGCTCGGCACGCTTCGTTCAGCCGCGCCCTGGCAGCGCCTCCGGCAGGCCGGTGCCGAAGCCGGATCGCCGGCGCGCCTGCGGGTCGACCGCGGCGATTTCCGCGTCGTCCGCTTCAAGCAGCGCAGCGAGACGACGACGATCTTCGTGGTGGATGCCTCCGGTTCCTCGGCCATGCACCGGCTGGCCGAAGCGAAAGGCGCCGTCGAGCTCCTGCTGTCGGAATGCTACGTCCGGCGCGACCGGGTGGCGATGATCGCCTTCCGCGGGGCCGCCGCCGAACTGCTCCTGCCGCCCACCCACTCTCTCGCCCGCACCAAGCGGATCCTGGTCGGCCTCGCGGGCGGCGGCGGCACGCCGCTCGCCGCCGGCCTGGACACCGCCCTGGTGCTGGCCGACGCGGTCCGCCGCAAGGGCCAGGCACCCAGCATCGTCGTGCTGACCGACGGCCGCGCCAATATCTGCCGCGACGGGACCGCGGCACGCGGCCGGGCGCAGGAGGATGCGATGGCCGCCGCCGGCGCGATCCGCAGCGCCGGCATGGCAACCCTTCTGATCGATACCTCGCCCCGCCCCCAGGCCTTCGGCCGGCAACTGGCGGAAGCCCTCAAGGGCCGCTACCTGCCACTGCCCGCGGCCGATGCGGCGAGCGTGTCGCTGGCTGTGAAGATCGCCTCCGTCTAGCGGGCGAGACGGTCGCGGCGCTCCAGCCGCTCGAAGAGGTCGATCAGCCAGTGGATACGCTGACCGAAGCCGCGGCGGGCGCCATCATGGCTCACGAGGGCTTCTTCGAACGCCGGCACGGCATCGACGAGGAACCGTGCTTCCAGGAGCGGCGGCCGGCTGACGGCGGGCTCCAGCGCAAACATCGCAGGCAACACCCCGCACAACTTCCGCAGCTTGAGACCGGGAGACACGACCGCGCGGCCGGAGATCGAGTCGAACCCCTGGTCGGCCACGACCCGGCCGATTTCCGCGTACAGCAGCCGGGCGGCCAGGATACCGGGCCGGCAATCGGAGGGCAGCCGGGCGATCCCCGATTCCGCCCGCTCGTAAAGCCCATCGGCCACACGAAGAAGGCTTTCAACCACGTCGGCCAGGCCGGGCGAAAAGACGGGGCGGGCGAGAAACGCCTCCGGGTCCAGGCCCGCCTCGTCCAGCCAGTCGAGCGGCAGGTACAGCCTCCCCGCCCGGGCATCCTCGCCCACGTCACGGGCGATATTGGTGAGCTGCATGGCGATGCCGAGGTCGGTTGCCCGCGCCAGCGCGTCCGCGTCGCGGCGTCCCATCAAGAGCGCCATCATCGCGCCCACCGAACCGGCGACCCGGGCCGCATAGCCGATCACCTCCGAAAGGGTCGCGTAGCGCCTGCCGGCGGTGTCCCAGGAAAACCCTTCGAGGAGTGCCAGCGGGAGTGCCAGCGGGATCTGGAAGCGCCGCACCGTATCGGCGAAGGCGCGGTCGACCGGCACGTTCAGCGGACAATCGTCATAGGCGCGATCCAGCCGGTCGTAGAGCGCGGCCAGGGCGCGCCGCGGATCGGCCTCGACATCGATGGCATCATCGGCCTGCCGGCAGAAGGCATAGAGCGCATAGGCCGGCTCGCGCACGCGGCGGGGCAACAGGAAGGATGCGGCGAAGAAGGTCCGCGACCCGCCGCGGATGAGCGCGCGGCAGGCATCGATATCCGAACGGTGGTCAGGCAACGGCACGGGCATCGGGCACCACCTGGTCGAGGACACGGGCAGACGAAAGGACGCCTGGCAGGCCGGCACCGGGATGCGTGCCGGCGCCGACGAAATAGAGCCCGGCCACATCCTCGCTGCGGTTGTGCGGCCGGAACCAGGCGCTCTGGGTCAGGATCGGTTCGAGGCCGAAGGCAGCACCCCGATACGACGACAGGCGGTCCTGGAAATCGAGCGGCGTCATGATCCGCGAGGTCACCACGTGCTTTTCGAGATCCGGCAGGATGCCGGCCGAGAGATAGGCGGCGAGGCGTTGGCGATAGGGTTCCTGTTCCAACCGCCAGTCCGGGCCGCCTTCGAGGTTCGGCACCGGCGACAGCACGTAGAAGGCGTCGCAGCCTTCCGGCGCCAGGCTCCTGTCGGTCGCGGTGGGGCGGTGCAGGTAGAGGCTGAAATCCTCGGCCAGGATCTTGCGGCCGAAGATGTCGGCCAGCAGCTCGCGATAGCGCGGCCCCAGGAGGATGGTGTGGTGCGGCACCTCGTCATAGCGCCGGTCGGTGCCGAAATACCAGACGAACAGCCCCATCGAATAGCGCGCGCGGTCCAGCTTGCGATCGGTCCAGCGCCGCCTGGCCTCCTGAGGCACCAAGTAACGATAGGTCCAGGCCGAGTCGGCATTGGAGATGACGATATCGGCGGCGATCGCCTCGCCGGAGGCCAGCCGCACCCCCACCGCGCGGCCGCGCTCGACGGTGATTCCGGCGACCTCGGTATCGCATTCGACACTGCCGCCCTGCCCCTCGATCAGGCCGACCAGCCCGTCGACCAGGCGGCCGGTGCCGCCCATGGCGAAATGCACGCCCCAGCGGCGTTCCAGATGGGCAATCAGCCCGTAGACGGAGGTGGCGGTGAACGGATTGCCGCCGATCAGGAGCGGATGGAAGCTGAGCGCGACCCGAAGCTTCGGGTCGCGGACATGCCGGGCGACCAGGTCGTAGACGCTGCGATGGCCGCCCAGGCGGATCAGGTCGGGGACGACGCGGGCCATGTCGGCGATCGAGCCGAAGGGCACATGGCCGAGCTGCTCGAAGCCGACGCGGCAGATGGCCTCGCTCGCCGCCATGAAACGCTCGTAGCCGGCGACGTCGCCGGGGGCGAAGCGGGCCACCTCGGCCCGCATCGCGGCCGGATCGCCGCAGCAGTCGAAGACCGATCCGTCATCGAAGCGCAGCTGATAGAAGGGCGACATCGCCCGCAATTCGACATCGTCCGCCAGCCGCTTCCCACAAAGCTGCCACAGCTCCTCGAACAGGAAGGGTGCGGTGACGATGGTGGGGCCCGCATCGAAGGTGAAGCCGTCCTGGCGGAAGACATAGGCCCGCCCGCCGGGCGCATCCAACTTCTCCAGCACGCGCACGCGGTAGCCGCGGGCACCGAGGCGAACGGCGGCGGCGAGGCCGCCGAAGCCGCTGCCGATCACGATCGCCTGGGGCCTGCGGTCGCGCATGCGCCTATCCCCCCGCCTGGTTGACGTGGCTGCGCAGCCGGCGCACGCCGAGCGCCATCAGCGCCGCCACAACGGGAATGCCGACCGCCATCGCCAGTTCAGGGTTGACCGCGATGCCGACCGCCGAAAGGCCCTTGGCGGCATAGCCGATCAGGCCGACGACGTAGTAGGTGACGGCGGCGATGGAGAGACCCTCGACGGTCTGCTGCAGGCGAAGCTGCAGCTGCGCCCGCCGGTTCATCGATTCGAGCAGCGCTTGGTTCTGCGTCTCCCGCGTGATGTCGACCCGGGTCGAGAGCAGCTGCGTCGTCCGGGCTACGCGTTCCGACAGCGATGCCTGGCGGCGGGCGGCGGCGCGGCAGGTGTTCATCGCCGGGGCCAGGCGCCGCTCGGTGAACTCACCGAAGGTCTGCAACCCATGCAGCCGGCTTTCCCTTAGTTCGCCGATCCGCCGCTCGACCAGGTCGTAATAGGCGGCGGCGGCGCTGAAGCGGTAGTGGGTCGCGGCCATCTTCTCGTCGATCTCGATCTGCAGCCGGGTGAGACGGTCGAGCAGCGCGCTCTCGTTCTTCTCTCCTTCCTCGGCCAGCAGCGCGGTGATCTCGGCCAGCGAATCCTCCTGGCGGTTCAGCGACGGCGCCAGGTCGCGGGCGACCGGAAGCGCCAGCAGCGCCATGATCCGGTAGGTATCGATCTCCAGCAGGCGCTGGACCATGCGGCCGGCCTGCCGCGCCGTCAGGTCGAGATCGTGCAGCAGGAGACGGCTGAAACCGCCCTCGTGAATCCTGAAATCGGTGAAGGCGGCGCCGGCGCCGTCGCCGATGCTGGCCCCCACCAGGACATTGCCGTTGAAGACGCTGCGGCCGACAGCCTCGGCATCGACCGCTCCCGCCGGCGCGGGCAGCACCGCCACATGGGCCGCCAGAATGATCTCGCCCGGGATCTCCGCCAGCCAGTCCACCGGCAGGTCGGCCAGCGGCGAAACCGCGAAGGGGTCCAACTCGGGCGCGATGGCCTTGATGAAGGTGTAGCGGGTGAACTCGGTATGCCGCTCCCAGGTGACGCGCAGCAGGCCCAGATCGGCGCTGAAGTGACTGGCCCCCGCGGCCGGCGGCGGGACATTGAAGACCCGCGCCAGGGCACTCACCTGCTGCCACTGCCGCTCGCGCAGCGACCAGTCTGTATAGAGGGCGAGATACGAAAGATTGACCGGTGTGCGCAGCGCCGCGGGCGGGCGGGCATGTACCTCGTCGTTCAACTCGCGGCGCAGGCGATGGTCTCGCGGCAGCGTAGTCGCCGTCGCGGTAGACACGATCAACCCGAACTCTTCGGGGTTGCCCCGGGGTGGAGGTCGGCCATGCACTGGGCGACGCGGTCCGGCGCCTCCTCATGCGCCAGGTGACCGAGGCCTCGAAGGTAGCGGATGTCGGTCGCCGGCAGGATCTCGCGCACCCGGAAGGCTTCGCCCGCCGGGATGGCGCGATCCTCGCCACCGACGATCAGCCGGAGCGGAACCTCGAGCCGCGGCAGGTCGCGCTGCAGGCCGGGCAGGTCCCAGGACGCCATCATGCCGAGCGCCGCCGCCACATGACCCGGGCTTCGCGCCAACCGGCCGTAGAAGGCGACACCCGCCGCATCGAGGTGCGAACCGGTGTTGCGGATCAGCGTCTCGACCATCGCGGGGTCCTCGGCCCGCCAGGCGAAGAGCCGGGGCACGATCGGCGCACCGGCCAGCAACCGCGCGACCGGCGCGAAAACCTGTCCCGCGATACCGTGGAAAGGAAGGAGCGCGGCATTGAGGCCGGCAAGAGCGCGCGGCGCGATCAGCCCGTCGAGAGACATCCGGACCAGGATGGCTGCGCCGGCCGAATGCCCGGCCGCGATCTCCGGCGTCATGCCCAGCAGCCGCAGGAGCGAGGCCACCGCCTTCCCCATGCTGGTCAGTGAAAATCCACCCGGCCGCGGAGCCGCGGTGAAGCCATGGCCGGGAAGGTCGGGCGCCACCACGGTGAAGAATCGTCCCAGCAGCGGGGCCAGGTCGCGCCAGGAATGAGTGGCGGCACCGGTGCCGTGCAGCAGCAGCAGAACCGGCCCTTGCCCCATGACCTGGACATGCCATCGCAGGCCATCGGCCAGCACGAAACGGCTGGCGTCGCGGTTCGGCCAGTCCGCCCCGTCCTGCTCCCAGCTGAGACGGTAGCGGTTCAACAACCGCCCGTCGCCGGCTGCGACAACATTGGTCGCCGTCACGCGCTGAGCGCCCTGACCACCGGCGCGCGGTGACCCAGGGTTTCAAGGACGCGCGCGGTGATCGACTTCGCATCGAGCCCGGCGCGGGCATACATGGCGTTCGGACTGTCCTGGTCGAGGAAGACGTCGGGCAGCACCATCGTGCGCAGCTTCAGGCCGGCGATGCCCCCGTGTTCCAGCAGCAGCTGAGCCACCTGGGAACCGAAGCCGCCCAGCGCGCCCTCCTCCACCGTGATCAGCACCTCGTGCTCGCGCGCCAGCTTCAGGATCATCTCGGCGTCGAGCGGCTTGGCGAAGCGCGCATCTGCCAAGGTAGGTGACAGGCCGAAACGGCCGAGTTCGTCGGCGGCCTTGCGGCATTCCCCGAGCCGGGTGCCGAGCGACAGCAGCGCCACCCCCGACCCCTTGCGCAGGATGCGGCCCTTGCCGATCTCGAGCGGCACGCCCAGGGCCGGCAGCTCGATGCCCACCCCCTCGCCGCGGGGAAAGCGGAAGGCCGAGGGACGGTCGTCGATGCCGGCCGCGGTCGCCACCATATGCACCAGTTCCGCCTCGTCGGCGGGCGCCATCAGCACGAAATTGGGCAGGCAGCCGAGATAGGCGAGGTCGAAGGAACCGGCATGGGTCGGCCCGTCGGCGCCGACGAGCCCGGCCCGGTCGATGGCGAAGCGTACCGGCAACCCCTGCAGAGCGACGTCGTGCACGATCTGGTCGTAGGCCCGCTGCAGGAAGGTCGAGTAGATGGCGACGAAGGGCTTGAAGCCCTCCGTGGCGAGGCCGGCGGCGAAGGTCACCGCGTGCTGCTCGGCGATGCCGACATCGAAGCAGCGGTCGGGAAAGGCGCGGCCGAACACGTCGAGGCCGGTACCGGCCGGCATCGCCGCGCTGATGGCGACCACGCGGTCGTCGCGCGCCGCCTCCTTCACCAGGGCATCGGCGAAGACCTTGGTGTAGCTGGGGGCGCCGGGCGGGCCCTTGGCCTGCTTGCCGGTCGCGACGTCGAAGGGGGTGACGCCGTGATACTTGTCGGCGGCCGCTTCCGCCGGCGCATAGCCCTTGCCCTTCTGGGTGACCACATGCACCAGGATCGGCCCCACGCCGGCATCGCGGACGTTGCGCAGCACCGGCAGAAGGTGGTCCAGGTTGTGGCCGTCGATGGGGCCCACATAGTAGCAGCCCAGCTCCTCGACCAGCGCACCGCCGGTCCAGAAGCTGCGGGCGAAGGTTTCGGCCTTGGCCGCCCGGTCGGCGATCGCCTTCGGCAGGCCGCGGGTCAGCTGCTTGCCGATCTCGCGAAGCGACAGATAGGTCGGCCCCGACAGCTTGCGGGCGAGATAGGCCGACAACGCCCCCACGGGCGGGGCGATCGACATGTCGTTGTCGTTCAGAACGACGATCAGCCGCGAGTTCATCGCACCGGCGTTGTTCATCGCCTCGAAGGCCATGCCGGCGGAGAGCGCCCCGTCGCCGATGACGCAGACGACGTGATTCTTTTCCCCACGCAGGTCGCGTGCGACCGCCATCCCCAGGCCGGCGGAAATCGATGTCGACGAGTGGGCCGCCCCAAAGGGGTCGTATTCGCTCTCGGCGCGCTTGGTGAAGCCGGAGAGCCCCCCGCCCTGTCTCAGCGTGCGGATCCGGTCGCGGCGGCCGGTGAGGATCTTGTGCGGGTAGGCCTGGTGCCCGACATCCCAGATCAGCCGATCGGTGGGTGTGTCGAAGACGTGATGCAAGGCGACGGTGAGTTCCACGACGCCGAGCCCGGCGCCCAGGTGCCCGCCGGTATGCGCGACGGCGGCGATCGTTTCCGCCCGCAATTCCTCGGCGATGCGTGGAAGCTCGGCCTCGGCGCAGCGCCGCAGATCTGCGGGGATCGTTATATCGTCCAACCCGCGGTTTCCGACCTGCCGTTCCAGCATGGCGACCTCCCCGCTTCCGGCCTCGATGGCCATGTCTGTAATTTACATGATACAAAATAAGTGTCACGCAAAATAGACACTCACGCGCGAGGCATCTCAGAACCGCAGCAGCGGGTTGAGCAGGCGCCCGAATGTCCCGGTGAGCCGCAGCGGCGCGTCGGAAACCACCAGGCAGATGCAGTCCGGGCCCGCCATGGCCGTCGGCTGGTGCTCGACATCGGCTCCGGCGAAAGCGACATCGCCCTCGGCATAATGCCCCAGCCGATCAGCATAGGCGCCCTGGATGACGCAGGTGGCTTCGGACCCGCGATGCGTATGCCGCGGCAGCGAGCGCCCGGGCCGCAGCCGCAGCAGGCGCGCGGTGATCGTCGGATGCGCCATCGGCAGGCGGTATTCATGGAAGCCCGGCAGCAATCGGCGCCAGGGAAGGTCATCCAGCCCGCCCTGCAGATAGGCACGAAGCGGCGCCGGCACGGTTCCATCCGGTGAAGAGGCACGCGCAGGCGGGATTGGCTGGGCCGGCAGATCGATTCCGGCCAGCGCCCGCTCGCAGGCGTCGGGGGCGATCTCGGCCGGCGGCATCGTGTCGAGAAGCGCACCGCCGAGCGCCTCGTGGCGCGACAGCGATGCCCGGCAGCGCGGGCACTGCGTGAGGTGCACCGCACAGATCAGCGACAAGGCCTCGCCCGCGCTCCCGGACGCATAGTCGAGCAGCACCTCGTCGCCGAGATGATGCCGCTCCGCCCCTGCGCCGTTTTCGGTGATCAGCATCGAGGCAACTCCCCGGAACGCCCTTGCCCAGCCCTCTACGCCACGAAGCGTCAATCGGATCATCTCTTTTTGAGTGTCAAGTTTTCCTAACAATCGATTGCGTGAGGCGGCGTCATCTGCGACGCTTCGCGAAACACGACAGTCCCGGGAGGCCAGGAAAATCATGATCAAGCTGAGGGGGCTGATCTTCGACGTCGACGGCACCCTGGTCGATACCGAGGAGCTGCATCGGCAGGCTTTCAACCAGGCCTTCCTGAAGCTGAGGCTGGGCTGGACCTGGGACCCGGATCTCTATGCCGACCTCCTGCGCATCTCCGGCGGACCGGACCGCATCGCCAGCTACATCGATCGCCAGGACCTGCCCGAGCCCGAGCGCCGGCGCCTGCGGGAGCTGATCGGCCCCATCCATCGCCAGAAGACCGCCATCTACGGCGAATTCCTGGCCGACCAGGCCGTGCCGCTGCGCCCCGGCATCGCCCGCCTGATGGAAGAGGCCGTCCAGGCCGGCTTCACCATCGGCCTCGCCGCCACCTCGGCGACGGAGAACCTGAAGGCGCTCGTCAATGCCGCCCTGCCGGCGAGCCTGCGGGCGTCGGTGAGCGCCACCGTCGGCGGCGACCTCGTCACCCGGAAGAAACCGGCGCCGGATCTCTACCGCCTCGTCCTCTCCATGATCCGCGTGCCGGCCGAGGCCGCGATCGCGGTCGAGGATTCGGCCAACGGCCTCGCCTCGGCCCGCGCCGCCGGCCTGTTCACCATCGTCGTGCCCAGCCGCTGGACCCGCGGGCAGAAATTCATGGACGCCGACCTTCTCCTGCCGAGCCTCGGCGATCCGGAAGCGCCGCTCGACACCGCTTCCTCGGCCCGCATCGGGGGCGCTGCTTTCCTCGACCTGGCGGCGATCGAAGCGCTGCGTTCCGTCCGGGCCTGAGGCGCCGCATGTCCGTCCGCCACCCGATCATCGCCATCACCGGCTCGTCCGGCGCCGGCACGACCTCGATCATGCATACCTTCCAGCAGATCTTCCGGCGCGAGGGGGTGAAGGCGGTCTTCGTCGAGGGCGACAGCTTCCATCGCCACGACCGCCTCGACATGCAGCGGCGGATGCGCGACGAACGGGCCCGCGGCAACGACCACTTCAGTCATTTCAGCCCCGAGGCGAACCTCTGCGCCGAACTCGAGGCCCTGTTCCGCGACTACGGCAGCACCGGCCGGGGCCGGCGGCGGCAATACCTCCATGACGAAATCGAGGCCGCTCCCTATGGCCAGCGCCCGGGCACCTTCACGCCCTGGGAAGACCTGCCCGAAGAGACCGATCTCCTCTTCTACGAAGGCCTTTATGCGGCGGCGGTGCACGAGGACCTCGATATCGGCCGGCATGTCGACCTCAAGATCGGCATCGTCCCGGTCATCAACCTCGAATGGATCCAGAAGCTGCACCGCGACAAGGATGCCCGCGGCTATTCCACCGAGGCGGTCACCGACACCATCCTGCGGCGCATGCACGACTACGTGCACTACATCTGCCCGCAGTTCTCGCGCACGCATATCAACATCCAGCGCGTGCCGGTGGTCGACACCTCGAACCCCTTCATCTCGCGCCATGTCCCCTCCGCCGACGAGAGCATGCTCGTCATCCGCTTCGCCAATCCGCGCGGTGTGGACTTTCCCTACCTGCTGTCGATGCTGCACAACTCCTTCATGTCGCGGCCGAACACCATCGTCTGTCCGGGCGGCAAGATGGACCTCGCCATCCAGCTCATCTTCACCCCGATGATCTGGCGGCTGATGCATCGGCGCCGCGAAGCGCTCGGCCTGACCGGACCCGAACGCAGCATCCCGCTGGCGCTCCCATGATCGACGGCGGCGAGGCGCTGATCGGCTTCCTCGGCCTCAGCCTGGCGACGGCGAGCACCGGCGGCATCTTCCGGCCGGGCGAATGGTACGAGACCCTGGCGAAGCCCTGGTGGCGCCCGCCCTCCTGGGCCTTCGGCCCCGCCTGGGCGGTGCTCTTCGTCTGTATCGCGGTCTCCGGCTGGCTGGTCTGGGAGGCCCCGGGCGCCACCCCCTTCGCCCTCGGCGTCTTCGGTCTCCAGCTTCTCCTCAACGCCGCCTGGTCGCCGATCTTCTTCGGGCTGCGCCGGCCCGACTGGGCCTTCGCGGAGATCCTGCTGCTGTGGCTCTCGATCGCCGGCTGCATCGCCGTCTTCCACCCGATCGATGCCCGCGCCGCCTGGCTGCTGGTGCCCTATCTCGCCTGGGTCAGCTTCGCCGCCACCCTCAACCTCGCGATGTGGCGGCTCAATCGGCAGACATGAGACGGGAGTGACCCGCCCCGGGTTTCCCGGGCGTCAGCGTGCTTGGCCTGTGTTGGTGCCGTTCCAGGGGCCGGGCAAGCAAAAAGGCCTCGACGTTTCCGTCGAGGCCTTGATTTCATTGTGTGATTTGGTTGCGGGGACCCGCAGCCACCGAAATCTAAGCCCGACTACGGTGCGATAACATGAGGGGCGGGTATGATCAACACTTCTCGCGCCGCTTGGAAAAGCTTCCGGCTGGGACGGCAACCGGCGCCGAACCCTCTCGTCTCTCATCATCAAGGAACTGATGCACGATGCCGTACCCGACCAGTCCAGAGGAGGGCTGCGAAGAAGACCAAAGACTGCCGGCGGCTCACAGCTACCTTGTCGTCCTTCGGCTTCACCACGCGATGAACACAACTACGCGCGCAACGGCACCACTACCCTCTTCGTCCTTCGTCGCCTTCTATGTCCTCGACGGCACCGTGCTCGGTCGCTGCATGCAGAACCATACCTATCAGGAGTTCATCCGCTTCCTCAACGCCGTCGACGCGGAAGTTCCCGCCGGCGAACTCGTCCATACCGTTCTCGACAACTACGCCACTCACGAACACCCCAATGTCCGAGCCTAGCTCGCCCGACATCCGCGGTGGGTGTTCCCCTTCACCCCGACATCAGGTTCCTGGCTCAATGCCGTCGAGAATTTTTCTCCGGCTCAATCCGTAAACGCCTCAGACGCTGCGTCTTCAGGACCATCGTCGATCTCCAAGCCGCCTTCAACCGATACCTCGACGAGCACAAGACCAACCCCAAGCCATGCATTCGGACCAGCCGGTTAAGCTCATCCTCGATAAACTCAAGAGACCGCCTATACTTTCCGTCTGAGCCGGTGCACTAGACCCGAAAAATAACCCCATTGGCAAAAGGCTCCACGTGACCAGATGAAATGGCAGAGCGTCATTCGCACACCTCTAAATGAGCTATACGTTGCCCGACATGACGAATCTTTACATAAACCTGCGGACCAATTACTCCTCCCGATGCGAGAGTCTTGTGATATCCAGGCGACAGTATAGCATCGGAAAATTCGAAATGGATGCCTCCGACTGAAAAGCTTTCATTTCTGCCCCCGCGTGTCGGTTCAGACGGAACAAAATTAGAAACCTCTCCTTCTGTGGATGAAAAGTTCCCCTGTTTGTATTGCTGTAGCATTCCATAGTAGGGAGAGAAGGTCGTATAAAAAGAATAAATACTCCACAAGATCAAGAAAAAGGGCGATAATATTCTGACAAATTTGTTTAAATTTGAATGTCTATTTCCAATCCAGAGAATCGGGTAGCGGGCCAAGAAAATAGAAGTCGCCGCAAGAAAGACTCCAATTGTTGGAAACCACCAAGAACTATACCCGCTCTCGATGAGATCAAATTCTATAGAGCACGTCATTTACTGGCCTATATTATTATTTTCCCGACCTCAAGTTTCCACCCAGTCCAGGCGTTGCCTGCGATCCATAGTGATACAACGGTTCCGAAGTTGCGGTGACGGTGGGATACGAACTAACCGAAGCTCCTGCTCCGAAGCCGATCGAAAGTTGATAAATAGAACCTGATCTCGCCAGGGAAACGTTTACTCCAAGAAAAGTCATATTAATAGTTTGGGCCGTTCCACGCAGTTGTGACACGTCATCTGCATTTGTTAGAAAAAGACCACCCCCTAATTTGGCAAGCGACGCTCCGTAGGCAAAGTTTCTATCGGCATTCGGCTGCGAAGGCATCGTATAGCTAATATTCTCACCGTTTGGCCCGTTAATAAATGCGCCCGCCCCGCCCGTGGCAAAATTTCCAGTTGACATTTGGTATTGATTCGATCCGGAGCTAGTATTTAAGAACACACCTCCGCCTACTTGGCCCACAGCGGCGGCACCAGTGAAAAGCGGTCCGCCTCCTTCCACGCCTATACCGAAAAACAGTCCAAAGCCGAGCTTCCCCGAAGGGTCGACCAGATTCAACGGATCGTTTCCGACGTAAGAATAGAGGTTTATCCCGCCTGCGAAGCCGATTGGATCGGTTTCAATAAAGCGCCCCGTCACGGGCGAGTACATCCTTGCCCGATAGTAATAGAGTCCTGAGGGTTGCGCGACGCTGCCGGCGGTCTCCGGGTCGAGCCTCCGGCCGGTGTAGCGATAGCCGCCGGTCGTCACGCCGCTCTCGCCGTAAGGCAAGTAGGGCCCCTTGCTCACCGCACCGTTCGCCGAGGCCACCGTCGCCAGCACCGAGCCCTGGATGTCGGGGATGTATCCCGCCCGCACGCCCGGGCCGGTCTCCATCGTCGCCAGCACCTCGTCGATGCCTGAACCATAGGCATGCCAGCGCAGGATCTGGCCGGTCGCGCCGTCGTATTCCAACACCTCCCGATTGTCGGAATCGGTGACGTAGATAGTTGTTGCTCCACCCACGGTCCGCGTCTTCCGCCGCCCCTGCGCATCCCAGGTATAGCTGCCCACCGGGCTCCCGCCCTGCGTGATCGCCGCCAAGCGGTTCTCGGCGTCATGGGCATAGGCGAAGGTGCCGTCTCCCGAGAGGTTGCCGTTGCCGTCGTAGCTTTGCGTAACGCCACCCACGCTGCTGTATTGGTTCAGCGCATTGCTCATATAGGCCTTGGTGCCCGGCGCGCCGGGATATTGCAGCCAAGTATCGTCGCTCGCCGCCTGATGTACCCGCCGATTGGTGGCGTCGTAGCCATGCGTGAAGACGACGCCGGCAGCCGCGGAGGGCGGTGTCGTTGCAGGCGCTGGGTCGAAAGTGACGGCGAGCGGACGGTTGCGCGCATCATAGCCGTAGGTGGTCTTGAACACGCCTCCAGTTCCGCCCGCATTGACCAAAGCAATCGCCGCGCTGTTGTCGGAGACCTGAGTCAAGCGACCGGCGCGGTCATAACCGTAGGTGACGGTCGGCACGCCCGGCGCGGTCTTCGTCACCAGCCGGTTCAGCGTGTCGTAGGTGTAGGCGACAGTCTGTCCGGCCCGGGTCAGGCGCGAGATCACATTGCCATTGGCGTCGTACCCAAGCGTTTCCGCGCTGCCGCCCGGCCAGGCGGTGGTCAGCAACCGGTCGAAGCGGTCATATGCGAAACTAACCGTATTGGCCTTCGCATCGGCGATGCTCTGCGGCTGCCCATTCAAGGTATAGGCATAAGAGACGAGCGGCGCGGCCTGAATTGCGGGGTTGATCGTCTGCGCCGGCCGGCCCAGTGCGTCATAGACCGTCCGAGAAACCTGCCCTTTGGCATCGATCACTTGAGAGACTCGATCCGCCGCATCGTACAGCATGCGGGTCAGGTTGCCGTTGGCGTCCGTCGTGGTCGACGGCTTGCCGGTCAGCGTATAGGTCGAACGGACCGTGCGCAGCACCGCTCCGCCGAAACCGACCTGCTGAACCTGGATCACCCGGCCGTCTGGATCATAGCCGGTCAGGGTGGTCAGCGGCGCCGGGGCTGGAGGAAGTGTCGTTGATATGGCCCTACGGTTAGCATCGAAGGAAAAGCGCGTGACGTTGCCGCGCGGGTCGGTTGCCGTAACAATATTGCCGACGGCATCGTAGCCGAACGCAGTCGTCACGCAGGAATATCCTCCCGCAGCGCCGACGCAGCCGTTGCCGTAGCCGGCTATGGTCTTCGCCAGATTTCGATTACCGCCGGTCTCATAGACATTGACGCTCTCCATTCCCATCGGGTCGGTGGACGTGAGCACCCTCCCCAGGTCGTCATACGTGAGCATGGATGCGATGTTGAAATGACCGGGCCCGGCATCGGCCACTGTCGATACGAGGTTGCCTTTGGTGTCGTAGCTGGCCGCGGCGACGCGCCCGAGCGGGTCCGTCGTAGTCGCGACGCGCTGGAAATTCGGCATGCCGGGAATCGGCGAGACATAAGTCATCGTGGTCGTCAGCGATGCGAGCGGCGTGCCTGGCTTCGGGTTCTGCGCGATAGAGGTGGGGTTGGAATAGGCGTTGTAGGTATAGGTGACCGAGTTCTTCTCCGGCTGCGTCACTGTCGAGAGGCGGTCGAGCCCGTCATAGGCATAGTCGGTCAGATTTCCGGCCCCACCGTTGATGCCCGCACTGCCGAGACCGGCGATTGATGCTGTCGTCTTCCCTCGCGCGTTGAAATAGCTGATCCATGCCGTACCAACGGGGTCGATCATCTCGGTGCGCGTGCCGGCGATGTACATCGTGGTGACATTGCCGCTCGCGTCAGCCTGTTGGTTGGACCGGCCCAGGCTGTCGTAGCTGACGGTAACGAACGCATTCGCCGGGCGCGAGGGATAGTAAATCTGGCTAAGCTTGCCGAGGCCGGAATAGGAGAACGTGGTGGACTGAGACATTGGATCTGTGAACCGAACTAGGTTGTTCTGGCCATCGAATCCAAAGGTGATCGTCCGTGGCAAGCTGCCCGTGTTGTCATTGACCGCTGTGAGCTGAGAAACTGCCTGCCCGCCAATTTGGGCTGTCGTGTACTGAAAATTGAGTTGGCGTTGCACGTCAGGATTGACAACCGATTGCAGCAGTCCGTTTGCCGGGTCGTAGTTGAACTGCACCCGGGGCCCGGCGGCGCTCTGCCAAAGCGAGACACGCCCGGCCGCCACCGAAGAGTCGGGCAGGAAGGCCATCGTCACGCCATCGCTGGTCTTGAGAGTAAAGCCTGTCGAAGCCGTGCCCCCGAGTGCCGCGGCTGACCCGAGGGGAGGGTTGTAAGTACCGTCAGGCATGCGTGCGAAACGCTGGATCGAGCCCGGTTGCGCTATCGAGACTACATTGTTCGTAAGTTGATCCATGAACCAGCGCTCGATCATCGCAGCGATGACGATGCGGTCCGCTGGCTTGCGGGCGTCGGTGGGCGTTAGGCCGGTGTCGGTCAAAATGTCTTGAATGACAAATATTGCTGCGATAGCGGCGGCAGCATCGATGGGCGAGTTTTCGCCGAGTCCTAGAAACCCATCGCTGTCGACGAGCGCCTTGATGTCGAAATTGTGCATCCAGCCGTTTCCGAGCTGGGATGAATTGCTGCCAGCTTGGCCAGAGCCGGAATCATAGCTTCGAGAGAATGGCAGGGAAAATGGATAAGCACCTACTCCAACGGAGAAATCTTCATGCGAGTAAACGTAGCTTCCTGTAACCAGATCCACTGGGTCTCCGCCGAGAGGATGCGCGCTCCATGCCCCGCCACTGGCTGAGGCCAGGTTCGTGGAAACCGGCGAATTGTTGGCTACAGCCTGCTGAGACGGTGGGCTGATTTGTGCGCCGGTGACGGCGCTGACGGCGCCGTACGACTGATTTAGATTCATGCGAGCCGGTGGCACCGGGGTGGCAGGATAACCACCGCTCAACCCTCCTGTGATGATGGCTCCGAGTCCTGTCGCCACCGTTTGACCGGCATTGTACTTCACATCGAAATACCCCACTCCAGACCATTGATCGATGGTGATGTTGCCCTGCACAGGCACAATAATCTGATCCGTAGTTGGCGGTGTTATGCAAGAGCCGCCGCTATACCCAAGAAGAGAATCAATTCGTGCAAGGTCACTTGGCTCAAAGCCTTGCAGTTGCCCCCGATATGTTGCCGCGTATTGCGTGCAGGTATCATTGGCTACAAGCGGATCGTTGAGCGTCAGAATGGCGGCCACCGCCGCTGGGGCCTGCCCGGCGATCCACTGGTCAATTATTTTTACAGTAGAAACTGCTGCTGCTGTCGGCTGCGTCTGCTCAAGTACTCCTGACTCCAGGATGCTTCCAATCGAGGCAATCGTAAAGAATGCGGTCGATTCCGCCCTGGTGGGTGTCGGGCTTAGGCCACGAGCGATACGCTGAATAGCGAGAACTTTATTAATTGGCAAATCGACATATGGCCCCGCTGAATTTCCAACAACCTTCATTCCCACGACGCCGAGTTGATGAAGATATATGAGATTGACGCCTGTGAGTTCGCCTATGAGGTCGGCCGCCCGCCAGCCTTCAGCCAACCATGTGTATCCTATCATTGCGAGGCTTTCACCCAATACTGGCTCGGCCGTCGCAACCCCACCCGACATTTGCATATACTCACGCAGTAGCTTCCGGTGCCGTTCGATCATGCCTCGTCCGCTACCACCCCAGGCATTCTCTATGACATAAACAGCGCCATTCCCTGGGGTTACTCTAATACTGTCATCGTTCGTCCGGTTTGAACCCGGCAAATGGGGGTGGGTTATTGTGACGCGAACGACGAGTTGCCGGCCGGCCGGCACCGCGTTTCCGCTGGCTAGTTTCGCTACTCCGTCTAGAAACAGACTAGGCTTATTCGTTGCTTCATCGAATAATACAGACAAACGCTTTCCATATATATTTGAGGAATCCTCTACCCAGTTTGAAGTAAGGGCTTCGAACGCGGAATTTGATGGGTTTATTGAGCCGAAGCGAAAGGTGACTCGGGATCTGAACGAGTTAAGGTTTCCCAACGTCGTCGTGGCGACGCCCTGACCATTTACGGCACATTGCCCGCCTCCGGAAGCGTAGCTGAAATAGCAGAGGCTAGTCTGGCCCCAACGGGTCGCGCCAGTCGGCGGGGTCCACACGGGTAGCTGGATAATAGAGGCGCCGCCTACGACATCGAGTGTTCGTGCGGTGGGTGTATTGTTCCGAATATAGCTTGCCAAGTTCGCGGCATATGTCGCGAGGTCATTGCGTAGTGCGGCGCGCCCCGTGGGGCTGAAATTCATAACGGGTGACGAAAATCCGCTCCCGCCAAGCTTTGCGTTAGACAGGAAGTTAGATTGAGAATACCCAAGCGCTGCCGGCAATAGAGAACCCAACCCAGACGCTCGCGGAGAAACGTAGCCGGTGTTGTATCCACTCCCCGTCCAATAGACCTTGCCCGCTGGATCGAAATCGTACCCAACGCCATTTATCGTTGCGCGCACCCAAATCCAAGGAACGTCGTAGCCAACAATGGCGGTCTCGCCCACATTTGGATAGGCCAATATTGGAGGGCAAGAGGGGTTCAAAGTTAAACAAAATCCCCTCGTGACTAGTAAACTAGCAGTAGTATCGTCCGTAATGTCGGCAGCATTTGTTCCCAACCAAGCGCTCAACTGCTCGGCGCTAAAATATGCTAGATTTCGACGATATTGGGGTGACAAGCAAGATTGCTGAAGAAGAATAAACGACAGCTCAGCGACATCAACAGGACTTCCAAATCGATCTATCAGCGCGCCGAATCCCCCTTTTAAACTATCAAATACGGGAACTACGTCGATATTATTACGAACGTACTCATGAATAAGATCGGCATTCCATTTCAAAGCCCGCGCCAATTCCACGATTTCTTTTGGCGCAGCAGGGGGCGTGCAACTCAACGCCAGTGCAGCAACCGAGGAACCCGGAACAAGCCCGATCGGTAGTGCCAGGGGTTCTGGGTCGAGATCGTCAGTGCCTGCGGCTGTGACCATTTGCTTGGTGACCATCGGCGCGATCGTGATGGGGCCAAGCTCGAAAGTCGGCCGCCGTGGCGACGAAAGCGTTTCCAGTCTCTCAATCAGCAAGGCGGACGGTGGGACACTGCGTTCCACGCCACTCGGCAGCGCACCAGCGGAGGGGTCGGGCCGATAGGCGAGCCCAGTAGCCGCAGTATCGTAGGAATAGGAGGGGTCCGCAGCTTGCTGCGCGCCGGCCGAGGCTCCAACAAGCGCCATCGAACAAGCAACAATCCTTACGATCCTTAGAAGTTGCCTCGGAAGTAGCAGCATCGACAATACCTCAATATTATTGATTCCAAACTGGGGTTCCCCAAATAAAACAACCCCAGATTGTTTGACCGCTTCCAGTTACCTTAATGGTCTGAGACGTCCTATTACCCACTGCATCATACGTATAAATGAGGCAGACGCCTGTATCATATAGGGCGGTCACAATTCGACCGAGTTGGTCATATCCGTATGTGACCGCCCCGTTGGCTGAATTCGCGACTTCTGAGCTGAAGACCATCAGCGCACCCGCAAGGCTGAGGGCCCGGCCAAGCCGAGTGATTGCCGAAAAGCGCATCGTCCGATTTGCCACTGGAGCGTACCTCGCATCTACAGCCCATAGTGCAGTATAAATTTCTTGCATCTCCGAAAGCAAGCTATGTAGGCTCTCTTATCGCCTAGAGATTACATTTTCTCCAAATTCGTCAGGGAGTGTATGAATGCGCCCCGTTCTGCTGCTTTTGCTCGCGCTGGTCCTCTTTGCGGGCCGCGCCGAAGCTCAATGTACGCCAGTCGTTACAAATCTAACTAACAACACTCCCGCCGATGCTTCTCAGGTGATGGGAAATTTCAATGTCATATTTACATGCCCACCCAAAGTAACGGTTCTGTCCACACCCGGCTCAGGTACCTACACGCCCGGAACTCGCGCCGTTCGGCTATCTGTTAGGATGGTCGGCGGCGGCGGCGGCGGCGGCGGCGCGGGGCCAGCAAATGCAACAAATGGCAGCGCCGGAGGTGCCAGCACTTTCTCGGGAACCGGGCTTTCGCTCGTCGCCAACGGAGGCGGTGCAGGCCCAAATAGTATGGGCGGTGGGTTCGTCGGCGGGGCAGGCGGGACAGCATCCGGTTGTGACGTGAACACAACTGGCTCCGCGGGAATGAATAACATTGGCAACTCCGCGCCCGACATCACGGGAAACTACGGGACGAATGGAGGGGCGACGGCCCTTGGCGGCGGCGGCGCGGGTGGCTTCAACGGCGGGGGGCCGGGCTTCCCAGGTGGCCAGTACGGTGGTGGTGGTGGTGGTGCAGGTGGTCTCGGCTTTCAATATCGCGCCTCGACCGGGGGCGGTGGCGGAGGATACTGTGAGAAAACCACAACCTCGGCGTTAGGAACATCCTACTCGTACACGGTGGGCGGTGGGGGTGCTGGTGGTAGCGGCGGCACGAACCCGCCTGGCGTGGGCGGGACCGGCGCCGGCGGCGTCATCATCGTTACTGAGTATTACTACTAGCAGGCTGCTGAAGAATGGTTTGTGTGAGCGGTCTGTATCGGCTTGAAGCGCGTCTTCGAGCCGTTCGGGGCCGATGGAGGTATCGTGACGGGCATTTCAGCCCGGTTTCATGCCTGCATCCGGTCTCCATGGCGCATAACGGACAGACTCCTCCCCTGGTTCACCCCGATGGGGCGGCGATGAGCTGGGGCAGCCGCACCAGGTTGTAGGCGGCAAGGCCGAGGGTGAAGGCGAAGTCGACCCGGGGCAGGCCGCGGACCTTCGCCTGCGCCAGGCCCGCCACCTCCTTCACCCAGCCGAAGCTCTCCTCGATCCGCTTGCGGATGCGCAAGGAGACGGCGTAGCCCGGGTGACGGGTGGTGCGTCCGTCGATGCGCGAGCCGCGCGTCGTCGTGATGTTCTGGGTCACATGCGGCGTGACGTTCTCCTCCCCCGGCACTCCATGGCGAAGTTCGCCGTGTCGTAGGCCTTGTCGGCGCCAACCGTGGCGCGCCGCCCGCGGGCTTCCGCCTTCAGCAGTTCGACCGCGGCGAAGGGTTCGGCGTCCCCCGTCGCCCGCGTCGCCACCGCGCCGACGATCAGCGCGCTGCGGTTCTCCATCAGCGCATGGCCCATGTAGCACAGCACCGCCGGCTGCCCGTCGCCCTTGCGGTCCGCCGCGCGTCCGGATCGGTGGTGCTGGCATGGGTCTCGTTCGAGCGCTTCTCGCCCTTGAAGTTCCGCTCGCCGTTGCGACCCGGTGCCGGCGGCTCATCCTGGCCGTCCTTGCGCCGGAAGCTCTTGAAGCTGGCCCAGGCCCCGAGCAGCGTCCCGTCCACCGAGAAGTGCTCGGCCGACAACAGCCACTTCACCTCCGCCAGGGACAGCAGTTCGGCCAGGAAGCGCTGCGCCACATCGCCCTCCAGCAGCCGGTCCCGGTTCTTGGAGAACACGCTCGCGTCCCATACCGGATCGTCCACCCCCAGGCCGACGAACCAGCGGAACAGCAGATCGAATTCCAGCCGCTCCATCAGCTGCCGTTCCGAGCGCACCGAGTAAAAGCACTGCAGAAGAAGTGCCCGCAGCAGGCGCTCCGGCGCAATCCCCGGGCGGCCCACCGACGAGTACAGCCGGGCGAAGTCTTCCGACAACCCGGCCAGCGACTGGTTCACCAGCCCCCGGATCGCCCGCAGTGGATGATCGGCTCGAACTCGCGATTCAAGATCGACATACGAGAACAGCCGACCGCTCGTCCGATCCTCGCCACGCATCGCAAACCCCGTCGCCTGCACCAGCCGCGACCTTCAGGAATCACACCTATACTCACCGCGCAAGACAGGGTTTTTCAGCAGCCTGCTAGACCCGATCTGCCTTGAATTGCCGTGCTGACGCGGTAATAGGCGACGAAGGCGGGAGCGGGCGACATGGCGACCCTCCACAGCGAGCTGCAAAGATCACCATTGCTCCGGCTCGCGAGCCCCGCCTATCGGGGCCACTCGATCGGCACCTTGAACCGAAGGCGGCTAACGGTGCTGCCACTGCTCTCTGTGTTGCCGCCGACGCTCGGCCCGAGCACCGTGATTCCGCTGCTGACGCCCGCCTTCTCGCCAGCGCTCACGGCAATATCGAAAGCCACCTCATAAACCGGTTCGCCATTGGCGCTGAACAGGCGAGCGGCTTCGGGGGGCGTGCGCGTGACGGGCGGATTGAGCGTGCCGGGTCAGCGGTGATCCTCGCGCGCTACAGGCCCGGACACGTCACCGCTCGACTGGGCGCGGCGAAGGCCGGCGACGATCCCGCTGAGACTATCCGCCACGAAGCTTTCCAGGTCCATCCTGCTTGCTCCCACGGAGCGCGAGCCCCGGCGATAAGACTAGTACATAACAGGAACATCCGAATGCCGCCACACGGATGTTTGCGAGAGCGCAGCGCTTGCGGAACGGGACCTCGTCGAGCGGTCGGGCGACGTGGTCGGGGTGGTGTGCGAGATCCGGACCGCGTAGAGGGATGGATGTTGGGGGCAAGCAACTACGGGGGCTTCAATGCGGATTTTCGGTGTCGTTGCAGCAGCGACGCTGCTGGTATTCGGCGCAGAATGTCGCGCCAGCGCCTATCACTGTGACCGGCCGGACGAGCCTGACATTCCCATGGCTGAGTTCGCTGAGTCCTGGGAGATTGAAAGCGCCGAGAGCGACGTCGAGGACTACATCAGCGAGATGAACGAATATATCTCGTGCCTGCGCAGGGAAATCGAGGACGCAAAGTCTGAAGCCGATGACCTGATCAGCGAGTGGAACAGCTTCGTGCAGATGCTCAGGCTGCGGAGACGATAGCAGTCACGCGGGGGTAAGTGGCACGACGCACTCGGGAACGTCGTTCTTCGGGCTACCCACGATCGTTGAAACTGGGTGCACCTGCATCATCTCGGCTGGATAGGATCGCAGGCAGGAGAACGCGTCAGCCGGCTGGCTGAATGGCTGCAGCCAGCGCACCGCCGCCGCTGCCGAGAGAATAACCGGCATCCGGTCATGGATGGGCGCTTGCAACTCGTTCGGCGACGTCGTGATGATCGTGAAGGTTTCGATGGGCTCCCCCGTCGCCTTGTCATTGCGTTCCCAGAGGCCAGCGAAGACGAAGGGCCGCCCGTCCTTCATGCTGAAATAGTACGGTTGCTTGCGCTTCCCGCCTTCGTCTCGCCATTCGTAATAGCCATCCGCCAGGACCAGGCAGTGCTGCTTGCCGAAGGCGTTTCGAAAGCCCGGCTTCTGGTTCACTGTCTCCGCCCTGGCGTTGATCATGGTCGCACCGATCTTCGCCTCTTTCGCCCAGAATGGGATCAGCCCCCACCGCAGTTGATCAAGCTGCCATCCGTCGTCATGGGCGCGGATGACGGCCGCCGTCTGTGTCGGCGCGATGTTCCAGCGCGGCCGGAGGTTCGGCAGGTTGCGATAGGGGAACCACTGCCGAACCGCTTCGTGCGGCGAGTAGAAGGCGAAGCGTCCACACACGGCATCAAGCTCCCATCTTGTATGCGTCTCGCGCACCCATGCTAGCGCAGGCGGCCAGCGGCACGCCTCTATCCAGTCGAGCCCCGCCCGGAAGGTGAACGGGTCGGGTGCTGCTCGCTGGGAGGCGGGCGCGAAGACCGCACCGCCGCTCCGGAGGCTGGCGGCGGGGGTCAGTGTGATTTCACCCTCATTCCCGCAGCGCAGGCAGCGCACACGCATTTCGGCTCCCTGCCCGGCGTAGCCGGCCGCGATCAACGCTCGCATGTCCAACTCGGCGGATCGCGGGCACCAGATACAGAAAGCCGTCAGCCGATCACCCGCCGCGGCGCGCTCTTCGAAGCCGTTGCTTGTACGCATCCGACGCAGGATACAGAGAACAATATAGGAACAACAAAGAGTCTGCCGAGTGCCCTTTACGGTTGAGTAATCCGGATGTGATTGTATCGAGCGAGCCGAGGAAGGGGTGACGATGCGGGCGCGGTTTGCAGTGATGTTTGCGGCCGTCGTGCTGGCGGGATGCATGACGCAGGTCCACACCAGGGTCGAGCGCTTCGACTCCCTCCCACCACAGACGGCGGGAAAGTCCGTCTTCTTCTTTCCTTCAAAGGAGCAGGAAACGAGCGCGGAGTTTGCCGCCTACGGTCGTTCGATCGCCGGCCGGCTCGCCACCTTGGGCTTCCGCGAGGTGAACGACTTCGACCGCGCCGATTATGCCGTCTCCCTGAACTACGGAATCTCCGGCGCGCGGGCCGTGACGGAGCAGATTCCGATCTACGGCCAGACGGGCGGCGGCACCACTTACCAAAGCGGCAGCGTGACCGCCTATAGACCGCGGGGACCGGCCTACGGGACGTACAGCGGCACCACCTACAGCGCCCCCACTTATGGCGTCGTCGGCATGATGCCCAGCACGACGACGAAGCATTCGCGATACCTGGTCCTGAAGATGATCGACCTGAACGCATCCACGGCCGACAAGCTGGTGGCTGCCTATGAAGGACAGGTCACCAGCGAGGGGACGACGGGAAGCTTTGCGGCCATGTCGGAATGCATGTTCGATGCGCTGTTCAAGGAATTCCGCCGGACGGGCGGCGCGAGCATGACGCTCGCGGGCGAATGCATCCGACAGTGAGCAGCACCGCGTATCGCGCGGCGTTTCGGTGGTCGATCGACTGCGCATGGCGCGTTGCCACGGCCGGGCTGCTGCTCGCTGTGCTGGTCAGCGCGGCCCCCGCTCTGGCGCAGCAAGGTGGCTGCGTGATCAAGGGTAACATCAGCGACAAGGGCGAGCGCATCTATCACGTGCCCGGCGGCGCCTTCTATTCAAAGACGATCGTCAACCCCCGGAAAGGTGAGCGCTGGTTTTGCAGCGAGGCCGAAGCCGTGAAGGCGGGCTGGCGGAGATCGAAAAGGTGACGGCCAATGCCCTCTATGCTGCTTGTCGCAGCTGCTTCTGACAGCGGTCCCAGCGCACGCCCGGGGCGACAAGTGGCACCGGCTCAACGCCTCGGATGCATGGACACGCGCCAAACGTCGACGAACAGCGCAGCGAAAACCCTGGCGGATACGACTCGGTTCAGCTCTTTTCCCCTCTACAAAGTTCTGGTGGCACCAATAAGAATGACCCGGCTTGGCACGCTCGGGGCGAGAGCTTGGGGGAGACGTTGAGATGGAGGTGCTTGTCGCTATCGGCGCACTGATTGCGGCCGTGATCGCGTTCGTCATACACAGCAAAAAGCAACGCCGAGCCGAGCTGATGGCCAAGTATCAGGACGCGGCTGTTGTCGAACGAATCATGGACAAGAAAGTTTGGATGGGAATGTCGCAGGAGCAGTTGATTGACTCCTGGGGTCGCCCCGAAGCAACTGATCAGAAGGTCTACAAAACAAAAATGGTCGAGACCTTTAAATATAACCGCACAGGCAGGAATCGTTTCCGCAGCAGGGTCAAAGTCGAGAATGGTACGGTCACCGGCTGGGAACAGAAATAGCTTCGCTACTCTGGATCAGCGCTGCGCGGCGTCGTAATTGGCTTCCGCCTGCGCATAGTCGCGCTGAACCGCTTCCAGTGTCGGGCGCATATGCTGTCTCGCCGCCGCGATTCGTGCATGCGTCTGTTTTAGCTCGACTACCGCCGTGCGAATCCTCGCCTCCAGACCTTGCCTCTCCGCGATGATGCCCTGCTCAACCTGCGCGATATCGCGCGCGTCGATAGGCTTGTTGGGATCGAACCGGAAGCGCCCTTCGAGACCCCGCCGCCACTGCAGCAAGTTCGATTGAAGACTTGGCCCTATTCCCTGGACCAGCGCTAGACGGCTCAGCTCAATATCGGCCGCCGTCTCTATGCCGAAGGATTCGAGCGTCCGCTTGCGCGCCGGGCCGATACCGGAGATTTTTGCCGTCTCGATTTCGAAACCGTCCAGGAAGTGCTCCAGTTGCTTGGCCCGGTGATCCCGCTCCAACTGCTCAAGCCTCTGCAGACGGATATTCGGTAGTGCCGCCCATTCGCTCCGCAGCTTGTCGATGGCGGCTTTCTTTGCGTCGAAATCGCCCGGACCAGCCTTGCTCCGCCAGTCGGCCAGCGCCTGATGCCAACGGGTCGTGGCGGCCTCCGATGCGGATTTGAATCGGGACACGTCCTCAGATTGCCCGAACATGTTCCTGATCGTGAAATAGGCCGCGATGCCCCCGAAAAACAATGCCACGCCCCAGCCTTGCAGCTTTCCGAACAGACCTGCGCCGATCATCGCGACCGCAACCAAAGTCGCTCCGACATTCACGGAGACGCGCTTGGAGCGCACGGCCTCTGCGTCGGCAGATGGGTTGATCCGAATTTCCGGTAGATCAGGTACAGGCCCGGGACTTGGCAGAGCCTCGACCTGCCGCCAGAGAGATTCGAGGTCGAACAGCCCTCCCGAAACTCCCTGCACCACAAGCGGGAACAGGGAGACGCCCGTGCTGCCTTCCATTCGGCACCACGGACATTCACCGAGCGAGCGGTGCAGCCAATGCGAAGGACTCGCTGCGCATTGTTTGAGGCTTTTCTCAAGCTGCTCAAGTCCCGCCACCCATTCGCGGGCCGAAGGCCGTCCGCCACTCACAGTCTGCTTCGAGAATGCACGTTCGAATAACGCCGCTACCTCCGATCCGACGATATCGAGATCGGGAGTGCCCGGCGGACGCTGCATCATCGCGCCGGCGCGCCCCGCACCATAAGCGAAGCGGTTTTCTTCTATGGCCCTCGGGATCGGCATATCGCCTGGCCCGAGATATCTCCCGGCAAAAGGATGCCTTCCCATAAAGAGAATAAGGAAAGCCATAACCGCGAGTCCGAAATTGTCATGGTTCGGTGTCCGTACCACCCCCTTGAATGGACGGCCCTGCAGCTCGGGCGGCGTAAAGGTCTCGACACCAACCTCGCACAGGTACCGGCGTCCAGCGGCGCTAACCTGGAAGCTGTCGCAGTCGATCAGTCGCACGGTAGCGTCCTGAGCGACGAGAACGCCTCCATGATTAACGTCACCGATAACGCAACCTGCGTCGTGCACCGCCGCGAAAGCCCGCGCCGTGTTCGCCGCGGCGCGAACCAGGAAACGCCAATCGGCGCGCTGAAAGTCCGCGCGGCGGCTCTTCGGGCTATAGAGATGATGGATGTCCTTGCGGCCCACCACCCTGGGCATCACAAGCCCTATGGGTTCGCCTGTCCGCCTGCAAAGCAGGTCGACCGGCCATGCGGCAAGGTTGGCCACCGCATCCGTGCGAAGCCCGACCATCGTGCGGATTTTGTCTGCTTTCTCAGCCGAGAGGGCGTGGTGATAGATTTTGGCAACGAAATCCTTGCCCGCCTCGACCTCATAGACGGCTCCTTCGCCTCCTCGGCCGATTTCCTTTCCGAGGACAACGCTGCGCCCTTTGCTGTCGACGACCTCCGGCTTACGGGCTGCTTTCACCGCGCGCCTCTTCACAGACCGTCGTCTCACGCCGGGACGCGAGTATCAGGCTCTTGTCGTCGTCCGTTCTGTCGCAGATGCCAGGCGACAATAGATATTTTTCCAGGGAGGCCGAGAGCTGGTCATCTACACCGGGACGCGCCTTGCGAACGGCCGGAAACATGGCGTCGAAAAATGCCCCATGAACCGTGCGGCTGGCCTGGTGCAGCACCAGATTTTCGATGCCATCGGAGAACAGCGCGATTTCATTGATACGACCCGAGGTCACCGCAAATTCCATGACGTCCGCGGCATCGGCGGAGACAATGAAATTGGTGGTGTTGGCGAACTCGCCGTGCTGCGGCCAGAATACCCACGACCAGCCGTCGTCACCGTCGGCGACGACAATGGCACCGTCGCCGATCTGCACGAAAGCAGCAACCTCGTCGCCGACGATGGCGCCCAAAAAGGTGCACGCATAATCGCGCACCGCGTGCGACGACGCTCTTGCTGTTTCTTCGAGCGCCCGCACCATCTCTTCGACCCAGCCGCTGGCCGTTGCGCGGTCAAGCGAGCGGATCGCACCGCCGTCAGCGAAATAGGCCCGCACCTTGTCGATGAAAGAACCAACAGCGAAGGCCGACCCTGCGTCGGCATACGCGGCGCTGCCGGCACCATCAGAAACGACGACCACCAGCACCGGCCCGTCAGGCGTTTCAAGTAGCTCTTGCGCTGCGCTGTCCTGACAGGGCAAACCGGCCGCGATATGCGAGGTCCCGATAGCCGAAGCGAGCGCAATGCGCCACACAGCCTCCGCCACGCGTCAAACCTCGGCCCACCCCGACGGCGGAGCGAGGGGCACGGCCTGGCCCACCTGCGAGCGAGACACGCCGCTCAACGACGAGGACAGCCATGCAAACAGCTCACGGAACCTTAGGCCGTCGAGCTTGAGGGGTGTGCGGCTCGAAATCTGACCGAGAATCTCCATGCTCGCCCCCTGCACGCCGACAGCAAAGAAGGAGAACGCTTTCGAGTTCTCGCCTTCCTTCACGAGTTGCGCGGCCCGCTGCCAACTGTCGGTCGGCGCGCCATCGGTGATCAGAAACACCCATGGCCGATAGTAGGAGATACCATTTGCCCGGTAGGCATCTTTCCGCTGCCGCAGCATGTCCAGCCCGCGCTCGATCGCGGCACCCATCGGCGTATCGCCGGTCGTCGGAAGGTGCGTCGGATGAAAGGTGTCGGGCGTCTGAAAGTCCGACAGGACGTTGACTGGGCCGAACGTTACGACTGCCACTTCGACACGCTTCATCGCCAGTGTGTCCGTCGCCAGTTCTTCCTTGAAAGCAACGAGCCCCCGGTTCAGTTCGTCGATGGGCGCGCCCTGCATCGAATGCGATGTATCGAGCAACAGCAGGCAGGGGCAGCGGGGCTCGGGATTATCAGCAAACTCGGCTGCACCGAAAGGAACCTGATCGAACTCTGACATCACCACCCCCTAGTTTACATCCATTACGGGTGACACGCATCCGGGGGTAGAGTCAACGGGCTCTGCCGATGCTACCTAACTATTTGCTACGTGTGGGATAAGCACCCAACTTTGACCCCTACAAGTTTCCAACGCTGCCCCCGTGCGAAAGGGATTTTTGCGGTGACATTTCGAAGGCTTCACGATTTTCAGCTGGGATCAACCTTCGACGCCGTAGTGGGTCAAAGAACGCGCCGAATAACACGAAGCCGTCGTCATAGGGACTTGCTCAAGGCAGACCAGAGTTCAATATGGCGACTCCCTGTGTTGGAGCCGCCCTCTGGTTGACGACCTGGAAGTTTTCCGCTGCGCTAAGGTGCTGATGGACCGTCACGGTGAGGGCGCCAGGATCCGCGCTATCCAGAACGAAGCGGTGATGCTGGCGAAAGGAGATGCCGCGGGCGTCGCGGTTTGGCAGCGGATCGGCAGGGCCATTGCCGAAATCGAGCGTGCCGCCCCGAAGGCGGGCGAGCCTGTTCACTGACGCTGAACAGCCTAATCGGATGACCATTCTTCGGCAGATCCTGCTGGCGCTCCTTGCCGCCGCCCTACAGGCGGCCATGCCAGGATCGGCCCTGGCCTGGGGGCACAAGGGGCATCAGGTGACGGCCGAGATAGCCTATCGCTACCTCTCGCCGGCGGCGCGGCGCGCGGTCACCGAACTGCTGGGCCAAGGGCCTGTTCCCTTCATCGAGGCCTCGACCTGGGCCGATGAGGTGAGGGGCCAACGGCGCGAGACAGCGCCCTGGCACTATGTGAATGTTCCGATCACCAGTAGCGGCTACGACGCCAGGCGCGACTGTCCCACCGGAAACTGCGTGGTGGCACGGATCACCGACCAGCTCCGGGTGGCCGCCGACCGGCAGGTGACCAGGGCACTGCGTATCGACGCCCTGAAGTTCGCCATTCACCTGATCGGCGACCTGCACCAGCCGCTCCACGTCGGCGACAACGACACCCGGGGCGGCAATGACATCTGGGTGCGCTTGGAGAGCCGGACCAGCAACCTGCATGCGCTCTGGGACACCGGTCTGGTCGGGCCCCTGGGCGAGACGGCGGCGTCCCTGGGTGCCGAGCTCGGCTCCCGGATCACCGACGCCGATCTGCGCGCCTGGCGCGTGGGCACCGTGGAGAGTTGGGCCAACGATGCGCACGGCATCGCCAGGAACTTCATCTATCCGCGCACCCGCGGCAGCACGACCCGCGACCAGCCCATCATGCTGCCCGAGAGCTACCGGGTCGAAGCCGCCCCGGTCGTGCGCCAGCAATTGCAGAAAGCCGGCGTGCGCCTTGCCGAGGCGCTGAACCGAAGCTTCAGGTAGCCGGGCCGAGCCAGCGGATCCGGCTGACACCAGGGGCCGGCCGCCGCCTCCGCGCCGTCTCGCGCCAAGCCACCCGTACCGATGAACTGCTCGCGAGCGTCTTCCCTAGGCCGCCGGATTACACAGCTCGCCATAAAGCCGTCAGGCTTCCGCCCTGAGCCGATCGCCGAAACCGGCCGGAACGGCGTAGCGCACCATCTGGGTCGTCGGGCTACCTGGGTTCGGTAGTCCGGCATCGGCGATCGCCGCGTAGGGGAAGCGTTCCTCGAAAGCTCGCCTTGCAGCGTCCAGGCGCCCGGCTGGCGCGCTGTGCCGGACCCACACGAGGTCGGGAGGCTGAATGCCTTCGGCAGGCTGCGGCTGCGGTGCCGCCGTCGACGCCGGAGGTTTCACATACAGGTCCTCCACCCCCATCTTCCTGAGGGTGTCGCGAGCCTCGATCCAACGGCCTCGCTCTTCCGGTGTGGAAGCCTGGGCGGCTTGGTCGTCGGCGTATCGGGTCCCCTTGCCCACGGCTGCGGCGAGCTCTTCGGTCAGCTTCACAACGAACAATCCGGTCCCCCAAGTTCAATGGGCACAACCCACATTAGCCGTCCGGCCACCATAACCAGCGCTTCGACCCTGCACTCGGAGACAATGCCGATGCTGCCGATTTCACGCAGGCCGGGCCGCTTGGCTACTTCGTATGTGCCGAGCGCCTGACGACCGCCCGAAAGAGCCGCTCTGCGCTGGCATCGATTCCGGAAGCAATCCGTATGAATTCAAGAACATCCACGCGACGTTGCCCATTCTCATAGGATGACACGAACGATTGCGGCTTACCTAATTTGGCAGCGAGATCCGTCTGGGAGATGCCGGCGCGCTGTCTTGCCGCGGCCAGAACCTTCCCGACGACAAGCTGTTCCTTCGGATCGACCCACACCGCCGCGCTCCCGAACATCAAGGGAGCACCTCCGTTAGATCGGAATTTCCGATATCGAAAAATCCGATATTCTCGCCGGGGCGGCGGCTACCCCGAGCGAGCAGGGCCGCCTGACTATGGAGAAGGCGTCCGCAATGACCAGGCCCCAGGCTTCTCGCCAATCGATTTCAGGCCGCCGGGCCGCTCCACCGGCGCCGGATCGTACGGTGCCCGTGTTGCTGCGCGCCCCTCGGCTGCAACAATGGCGGGAGGAGAGCAAGGACATCGAGGTCGTCTACTTCCGAACGATTGCCGCCATCGCCGCGAAAGACGGCTATGTGAGTTTGCCGGAATGCGCGGCCGCGCTCTCGATCGCAGCGGCGGTAGCCGAATCGACCGGCTCCGGACCGCTGGCCGCCAATCTCACCATTCATTTCCTGGACAGCCGACCAGGTCTCGATGGCGCCTTGAAGGAGCTATCCCGCACCAGCAAGGGTCTGCCGCACGATCAACGGGCGGGTCTCCTGCGCCTGGCGGCCCCGGTGATACAGATGCAGGGTGGGGATGCGCGATCCAGCGCGCTACGGCTGGCAAAGGCCCTCCACCTTTCGTCGTCGGATGTGGATCGGGAATTCACCTTCGACCCCGTCGCCCCGGGTGGCGGTGGCTTCGGGGCGATGATCAGATCCACGGCCCGCGCCGTCGGCCTCGTCGACGACTATCGATGGCTCTCGCCGATCGCCAGAGCCTATGGAGAAGTCGAACTTTTCCGCCTCATCGAGGAAGGTGACGCGGTTCCTGCCGGGCTGGCGGATGGTATCGGTCGCGTCCTGAGCAAGATCGAGGAGGATCTCGCACGGTTCCGCGCCGGGATCGCATCCGAGGAGCGGGCCGTGGCCACGGCGGACGCGCTGACGTCTGCCGCCCGGGCGCTGGAGCGAATCGTCCAGGAACGCCTTGCGATCGTCGCTCAGCGCGTGGCCCACCAGAAGACCGCACTGCAGGAGGACCTCATAGACCTCGTCAGTGACGTCGGCGCGGAATTGACGGCCACCCTCCACGAGCGCTTTCACACGGACGACTGGAGAAAGAAGGCAGCCTGGGAGAACTTCGCCGAGACGCAAGCCGCCAAGTCGATCGAACTGCGTCTCGCTCGCCTGAAGGCGCGGTATGAAAGCCAGATCGGGTTGCTTCGCGAAGAACTGAATCTGTTTCAGCACGACATCCGCATGACCGCGAACGAACTGGTGGCGCGACGTCCCAACAGCGATTTTGCTGCCCTGGTGCCGCACCTCTCCTTCGGCGCGAGATTCATGAACGCGACGGACAGAGTGATGAACGCAACCTTGGCGGCGTCGGCGCTGAGCAGCCTCGGCGCCGCGGGGCTCGTTGTCGCCAATCTCGTTGCCTTGCCGGTCGTCGCGCCGCTGGCGGCGACATTGGGTGGCACCCTCGCCATCAGCGGGCTGTACAAGATGTTCACCAGCGCACAGGACCGGAAGTTCAACACGATCAGGGAAGTGAGAAAGGGTATCGAGGAGAGGTGTGCCGACATGCTGAAGGATTTGCCTTCTGAGCACGCCATGCAGCTCGATGCGCTCTTTTCCAGCTACCAAGCCGCGGCCGAAAACCTCCTGGCACCGGTGTTACTGAACGCGCAGGCCGCTGAGGAAATGAAACAGATCAGAAGGCCGATCTCGGAGAGGCTGGTCGCTCAGACCGAAGCACAATTGGCTCGACTGCGATCGCTGCTGGAGAAAGTGCCAAAAGCAATGTCTCAAAGGCCAATAGTGACATAGCTCTGTTGGACTATGGAACCGTCAGGACCTTGAAGGGGCTCAAGCCACCGCCCATCTCGCATTGCGATCGAGTGCGATGAAGACAGCCATCGCTCCTCCAGCTCATTTCGTGCGTGAGGGAGGACGCCAACCGGCCTCGATCGAGTTCAACACAATCGAGGCTCTGAGAATGTCAGACCGGTACTACGGCAAGGCAGGGGAGTGCAGAGAAAGCGTCGACCCGGCGGAACCAGCGGCAACTCCCAAGAGAATACAAGCAAAAGAGCCGGGACTGCAGCTCAGACACGATCTGCTGCAGGAGGCAATGAAGTTGATCGGCGAGGTAAGGCCCGAGGCACCGGTTCTGCAGATCAGGGCCAGGCTCGTTCGGGCGATCGATATTGCTATCGAGCGAGAGAATAGACGTGTAGCTGCTCTCGCCATCAAGTCGGTTGGGGATGAGCTAAAGGCTGTCGCCAGATCGGGTTTCATCGACCCGTACCAGACCACGGCGAAACATGATCTCCCGCACATGGTCGAAGTTCACAGGCTGCATTTCAGAGTTGAGCGGGTACTTGATTATCTGGCCGCGGCGCGGGCCGGCCTCGTTCCGGCGTTCGAGCCGCGAACGAGCAGGCCAGTAGACACTAGATGGTTCAGCGGTCTGCTTTCTGAGGAGAGGACAGCATTTCAGAAGGCCCGCACGGAGCTTCTTGGCACCCAGATCAGCCGTGATCAGGTCCGCGAACTAGCGAAGCTTGCAAGAGAAAACCTTCCGAAGCGCAAGCGAGGTGGACCTAACAACACCGGACGTCCCTTCGAGCGAGAGCTGCTTGAAGCCATCGTCGATGCATGGGAAAGCGCACAGGGTTCCGGCAAGAAGACCGCCTACGTAAGGCGTCCCGGCGTAAAAAAGCCAACCCGAGAACAAGAGGGAGCACTGCTGGAGTCGTCAAAAGGCCTAGACACTCCTGCCTTCACCCAGTTTTGTCAGTTGGTCTACAAGGCGGTCAGACGCGCGCCGGGCCCAGAAGATCAAGGTTTCTACGACATGGTGCGGAGGGCCCGGATCCAGCACGATTTCTTCCAGACATCGCCGGACGAGATGAAACCCCGCTGATGGCGCATCCTCGTATTGGGCATTGATTTGCGACGTTTCTCTCCGCCGGGCGCGGCGAAGCCTCCGGCTCCAGTCCGCTGCTGGCCGATTCTGTCCTGATTCGACCAGCGGCGGGCTTCTTTAAGAAGGAGCCGCTTGTGAATACACCGCTTTGTATCGACGAGGAGACATCCTCGTCCGGGACGGATTCGAACCGGAATCAGCTTGGGATTGGTTCGGATATGGAGATCGCCGGGCGCGTCATCGATGATCTCTCGAAGCGCTTCGGCGAGATCGTTCATGCGGAGGACGCCCTCTGGCATTGCCACTGCGGCTTGTGGATGAAGCTGGTCGACCGAGACGTTCAGGCCGTCATCGCTGCATACGATGGCTGTTTCTATCCCACGGGCAGATCCACCTCTACGGTTCGCCTGAACAGCACGCGCGTTGAAGGCATCGTCAAGCTCGTGTCCAAGGACCTCAATGCCCCCGCCTTTTTCGCCGAGGCCACGGAGGGCGTCCTTTGCAAAAGCGGGCTGGTTACCATCGACGATGGTGGTCAGATTAACCTGCGTGTCCCCGACCCGGCGGACCGCATCCGCTGCCGTATCGATGTTCCCTGGGGCCGCGACATCGTCCTCAAGCCACCGGTCGGCAGTCTTCTGGCGACTTTTCTGGGCGGTATTTTCGCCGAAGATGCGGATAAGGAAGCGAAGACGAATCTGTTGGCTGAGATCGCCGCCGCGGCTCTATTCGGGATGGGCACCAAGCTAAAAGAACCGAAGGCAATCATCCTGAAGGGCGAGAGCGCGGCGAACGGCAAGAGCGAGTTTATCCAGATGGTTCGCGCCCTCCTGCCCGCCGGCACTACCACATCGATCCCGATCGATCGCTTCTCCCAGGACCGGCACATCGTCCACCTGAACGGCAAATTGCTGAACGCGGTCGATGAACTCTCGGTTAACGGCGTGGGCTCAGAGCGCTTCAAGGCGCTGATCACCGGCAACCCGGTTGCCGGCCGCGACGTGTTCAAATCGCGTCAGCAATTCGTGCCCATCGCCCAGCACGTCTTCGCTACCAACACGATGCCGCCTTTCAAGGGCGGTGTGGATCGTGGCGTCCTGCGGCGTCTGCTGATCCTTCAGTTCAACCGTACCATCCCGCCGAACGAACGGATCGAGGCGATTGGCAGGAAGATCGTGGAGACGGAAGCCGAACTCCTGTTGTCCTGGGTCATCGGAGGCTTGCGCCGCCTGATTGAAAACGGCCGGCGCTTCTCCGAATTGGAATCGAGCGAGGCGGCGATGAGGGACTGGTTGTATGCCGCCGATTCCTTCGCTGCGTGGTTCGAAGCCGCGGTGACGGTTGACGGTACGACGCAGAAGAAGAGTTCCGACGTCTACGAAGCCTACAAGACCTGGGCATATCACGAAGGTTTCCGGACCGCAGAGATTCTGCCGATCAACACGTTCGTGCAGCGATTGAAGGCCGCCGACCGGAGAATCTCCACCAAGCGCACCGGCAGCAGCCGCTACATCATCGGCATTGCCATCGACACCGTCTCACCGAAGGCAATCGTGAGGGGTGCCATCTGAAGGCTCCGGCGGGTCAGCGCTACCTTCTGCCCCGCCGGACCGTCACTTCGTCATCCAGACCACTTATTTGGCGCGAGCGGTCCCCCACGACTCCCAGTCGGATGATCGCATTGCCGGAGGAGGCGTCATCGCGGACGAGACCGAGCACCAGGTCGAAGTGACGCATAACTTGGAGACAATTGATCCTGCAGGCCTCATGACAGCTAAAAATCCCGCCGAAGGAGTCGCCACGGGAAGCCTGAACCCTCGACCTTTCTGCATGACCTCCTGGAAGGCTTCAAAGTCGGAGAGCGCGAGGTCGGCAAACCCGAATCTCGCCCTGACAATCCGATAAATAGAGTGTTATTTTTTTCTACAACCCCGCCCTTGAACCGACCGTTGCGAGAACCTATCTGGAACGAGCTAGCCGCTTTTCGCGTCGCAATTCTACAAAAGAATACGGTGGGAATATGATTCCGAATGCTCGTTTTCTTGAGCTACTCCAGGACATTGAGCCTTCGCCGACCACAGTCAGCGCGGCGTCTAAGGCCCATACGGCTGTTCGCGGTTACCTTCGAAGCCACAAGGACTTCGCGGACCGCTGGGAGGGCGACTTCCTTTCCGGAAGTTACTCGCGGGACACCGCGATCCGACCACGTAAGACGGCGGATGGGTATGAGAGACCGGACGTCGACATCATCGTCGAAACCAGTTTCAGCACGGGCGACCACCCGGACGATGTGCTGCAGGAGCTCAGCGACGCTTTGGAGGACGGCTTCACGGTGGAGCGCATCAACAAGCGCTCGGTCCGCGTCATCACCAAAGAGGCGGATATGGATGTCGTCCCCGTCATTCCCGAGTGGAACCTATATCAGCTTCCCGATCGCGATCTGGGCGCGTGGCGATACACAAACCCGCCGGGCCATAACCAGTGGAGCAAGGACCAGAACGACGCGTTTTCCGGCCGCTTCAAGCCGTTGGTGAAACTTTTGAAGTGGTGGAAGCGGGAAAACCCGACTGGAAAGCGCCCCAAGGGTTTCATTCTCGAAGTGCTGGCTGCGCAGCATGCGCCGAGACACGAGACCCACTACGGAGAGATTGTCGCTCAGATGCTTGAGGGGATCCGCGACGCCTATGCCGACTTAGCGGATAGCGACGTCAAGCCATATATCGACGATCCTGGCCTGCCGGGAAACGACATCATGTCGAGGGTGTCGATCGCCGACTGGAAGAGCTTTATCAACAGGGTGCGAACCCACGCTGGTTACGCGCGCCGCGCCCAGGACGAAGGGGACGCCGAGGAAGCGACCCGGCTCTGGCGCAAGCTCTTCGGTGATCGCTTCAAAGCAACGTCTACCGCGGCAAAGGCCACAAGTCTGGCGAGCTCTGTGGCGGCTCCGGCTGCAGGAGCTGCCTATGTCTTCCCGGACCGGTCGGCGGCACCCAGTACCCCGCGTAGCTTTGCATGACGTGGGTGCTGTCCAACTATGCCCGGCTCGCCGCGGAGAAGGCGTCGGTTGAACGCCTCGCTTCGGACGAGAACTGGTTTGCGCTTGAGCGGTGGACCATCTCCGACTTCCGCCTAGCGGCTGAAGGGACGATCACAGTGCATGGGGCGTTCTACCCCGTGCGCCTGGTGTATCCGAGCCAGTTTCCCGCGGTCCCAGGATGGGTTGAGCCCCAAGACCGCACTTCGCGCTGGAGCCGTCATCAGTGGGGTGATGGCGGTAGCCTCTGCCTTGAATTGCGCCCGGACAATTGGCACCCGCTGGCGACCGGCGCCGACCTTCTGCGCAGCGCCTACCATCTTTTCGAGGTCGAAGGCAAAAAGGGCGCGGTCGCCTCAGCGCATAACACCACCGATGCCCAGTCTTACGATTGGGACGAGTTTCCTGTCCTGATCGGTTCTGGTTGCCTGGCGCGGATCAGCGCCAGCACACACGAAGACGTTTCTGCGCTGCGTTGGGCGGCCGAGGACAATGTCTGGCCTATCATGGTTTTCGACGCTGTCGATCGGGCACAGCCCCAGCATCCACCTTCCTTCGACTGGGCGACCTTTCGTACCGAAATCCGGGTGTATTGTGGCGGCGCGGCGCCGGTGGCATTGCCGGAGGATCGTGCCGCTCTGCTGACCGCGCTCGGGATCGAGGCGTCGCCGCCCGTGGATGCCGGCATCTTGGTTCTTGGGGTCGAGGGCGAGACAGTGACGCCTTTCCATTCACCCAAGCCCGACGAAGTCTATCGGCGGAAACTGATTGTTTTGCCAGATCAGACTGCCGCACGCTCCGGGCGCGCGCCCTTGACGCAGAAAATTGCCGTGGTGGGCATGGGCTCGATCGGCGCGAAGCTAGCCGAAAGCCTCTTGCGCTCGGGAATCTACCATCAACTCCTGATCGACGGCGATGTAATGCTGCCGGCCAATCTGGAGCGACACAGCCTTGATTGGCGCGATGTCGGATATCGCAAGGTGCGTGCTGTGGCGCGTCGCCTCAAACACATTGTCCCAGGTGCTGAGATCGAAGTGCTGGCAACCCAACTCAATTGGCAGCGCGCGGCAGAGTTCTACGCCGCGGATATCGGGAAGCTCGCCCGTTGCGATATCATCGTCGATGCCACAGGCGATTTGCCAACCTCTATGCTACTCGGTGCAATCGCTGCTGATGCCGGAAAGCCGTTCCTCTCGGTCGCGGTGTTCGAAGGAGGCCTCGGCTGCCTCATCGCCCGCTCCGTCCCTGGCCTCGACGCGCCATTCGCTCAGGGGCGTGCGGCCTATCAGGCCTTCTGCGATGCAGAAGATGTCCCGCCACCACAGAGCGGTCGCCGCCGCTATGAGGCCGAGACGCTCGCCGGCGAACCGATCGTCGCGGACGATGCGGCCGTGACCATCGCTGCGGGCCACGCGGCGCGGGCGGTGCTCGATATTCTTGAGCAAAAGATCGTGGACCGGGATCATGCCTGGGTGCTCTTAGGCCTGCAGCGTGCATGGCTCTTTGCCACGCGCGGTCCGCTGATCGCCCTTAATGTTCGGCAGCCGCCTGCTCCGGCTGCAGCATTTCAGGATTCAGAAATCGTCGCCTTTGCCAGCAAATTGATCGCGGAGGCGCTCAATGCGGCTAAGGCTGCCGAATGATCAGCGCATAAGGCTGTGCGAAGCCTTGCGCCGAGCTGGCTCCACCGAAATTGGCGGGCAGATCTTTGGTGAGCAACTGGCGCCATCGCACTTCGTGGCGACCGAACTCACGGTGCAGAAGCGCCGCGGCAGCTTCGCGCGGTTCATGGTCGACCTCGTGCAGGCTGCCAAGGATGCGATCCGCTTTTTCAAGAACACGGGCTCGCGCTTCTCACAGTTCAACTATATCGGCGAATGGCATAGCCACCCAAGCTTCGAAGTCCGCCCGAGCGTACCCGACGTAGCGTCGATGCGGAGCCTGGTCTCCGATCCGACATTTGCGGGAAGTTTTGCAGTTCTCCTGATCGTTCGACTCGATCGTGACGACCTCAACTGCGGCGCGTGGCTCTTCGATCCTCAAGGCAACGAAATCGCGGTCACGCTGGAGCAGGCGGCATGACGACAGTTCCTCCGACGCTGACTGACGCCAGGGGCATGGGCGGCATCGTTGCCCAAGATGGTTTTGACTATCAGCTCTGGTATGCCCTCGGGCGCATCCCGGGGTGGCTGACGGACCCTGCCTTTGAAGGCCTGGTCATTGAGGGGCTGGAAGATGTTGAGGCGCGGTTTTTTGCGCCCCAGGCACCACACGGTCGGCTGCTTGAGCGCTATCAGGCCAAGATGGCGCAGCTGAGCAGGAGTGACCTTGCCGAAGTACTCGATGCCTTCGCCGCTTTCGAACGTGCCTTCCCTGAAACGGCGCGGCTGCACGCGCTGGTTACCCCTGCCCTGCCTGCGACCTTGAAATGGGTCGAGAAGGATCCGGAGCGCGTGCGGCGCGCTCGACCCTTTTACGCACCGTTCAAGGATGTCGCAGCCGCAAGCGATGCGAAGTTGCGGGCTGATCTCATCGCTGCGTTTGGCGCTGACCACGGCGCCTTGATCGCAGAGGCGGTAGATATCTCGACTTGGGCAGTTGATCGATCGCGGCCGGAAGGGTCGGTTGTCGCCGCGTTTCGGGAGGCATTCCCTACGCTCGATGTCGGCGTGCTGAAGCTTAAGGCAGGGATCGACGCCCTCTACAAAGTCGCCAGTGATGGTCGCGGCCAGCTGCTTAGCCGCGCGCAGCTACTCGATTGCCTGGAGGGCGCACTTGGCGTTGCGCTCGTTCCAAACCGATCAAATCTTGTACTTCATCTCCGCTCCGACCGTGACGGCGACTGCGCTGGCTCCCTGCAGCTCGACACGGCCGCCTTCGCCGGCGGTCCAGTTGGGTTTCCGCCACCGACGGTATGGCAGGCCGGAATGCTTGATCCCCTAGCGCAGACTGCGCGATGGGCACGGGAAGGTGGAATCTCGCGGATCGTGCTGTCGGGGTCCTACCGCCTTACGACCGGATTCCTCTTGGGTTGGGCGTTTCGGTCAGCGACAGGGTTTGAGATCGATATCCCGACCAGGAGCGGCCCATGGCCGACGGATGCTCACGGCCTATCCGGGCAGACGCCGCCGGCATGGCAAATCAGTCGACCGAGCAAACTGCTCGAAACCAGACTGGTAGTCGCGATCGGAGTTGTGCGTGACCCGAGGCCCGACATTGAGCACAATCTTGCTGGCGCCGATTCGGAGACGATGCTTACCGCGCTCCTGCCCGATGCTTTGACGAGCGCCGAGGAGACGCAGGCATCAGTTCGTATTGTCAAGGCGGCGATTGGCGAGACAGTTGCGCAGCTCCGGCCGAGCGCGATCGATCTCTATCTGGTGGGACCAGCAGCCTATTCTGTAGCTCTTGGCCATCGCTGGAATGGGCTGCCGCCGACTCAGCTTTTTGAGTTTCTGGCCGCCGACGGAAGTTACCGACCTACGGCTCTGCTCGGCTGACAACGAAGGGAAGATGGAATGGCATTTCCGGCCAGTGAAGCGCGTCGCAGCTGATCGGGGTCAAAGTTCGGAGCTTGTTAACAGCCGACCGGCGGGGCGCCGCCAAGCGCACCGGTATCAGATGCTAGGTCATGGGTATCGCCATCGATGCCCCTTCGCCCATGGCCGTCGTCAGGGGCACCATCCAATGGCCCCAGCAGGTCAGCCGCAACCCTCTGGCCCGCCGGTCCGTCACTTCGTCATTCAAATCACCTTCCACTCGAACGCCCCCTACGAACCCCACCTCGAACTGGTCGCGCCGCTGCCGGATCTGTCACCGCGGACGAGACCGGGCGCAATGACGAAGTGACGCACATCCGGACACATAGGATCTGACGGCAACAAGACGGCACAAGTTTCCGCTGCCGATTGATTTGCGACGTGGAGGCCTGAGGTCTGTCTGCTCTCTCCTGTTCGATGGAGAGCTCCTACAAACCGCCTGGTCTCAACCTGTCGTCTGATTCAGACGCCCGGTCGCACATCCAGGACACCACCCCCAAAGCCGAAACCAAGATCGAGCATGCGGCGCCGCAGGCGCTGCATGCATTGGTGCGCGCCCTGGCGCGCCAGGCGGCCGCTGAGGTTCTCCGCTCCGCCACCAGCACCAGGACCAATTCAGATGTCAAAACGTAGCGATCAGTACCAGAACCCGCCCCGTCTCCTCACCGTCGAAGAAGTTGCCGAGTTCCTCGGTGTCAGCACCCGCACCGTCGGGCGACTGATGCATACCGGCAAGCTCGCTTTTCATCGTGTCGGCATCCGTGCGGTGCGCATCTCTCAGGATGCCTTGAACAAGTATCTGAACGCGACCCGCGGGGGTCGTTCGTGACAGTCAAAAATCGGCGGACTTCCGCCACGTCCTCTTGCCCGCGGGAAAGCGGGGAGGACCAGAAAGACCATTTGTGTTTGAGCCCAGTTTCCCGGAACCGCGCTGCCGTCCTCGGGCGGCGCGGCGTGTCCGCTTCTGTCCAGTAAACCAAAGGAGAAAGCAGTGACCGATAGCCACGACTACCCGAGCAAGAACCCCGGCGATCCGGACGCGTCGACCAGCAGCGTGCCGACCGTCACCATGAAGTCCTACAGCCTGGCGAGCGCGTTGGAGATCGTCTCCAGCGACGGGTGCACGAGCGGTGCCGAGCTCCGCGAGATGCGCTCGGCCATCGCTGCGGTCGAGAAGTTCGCCCGCCGGGCGGCGGCGGAGATCGAGGCCAATCCGATCGCGCTGCGTCCCGTCTTCGCCGCTGTCCTGCCGGCGGCGCACGGCATGAAGCGCAAGCGCGTCTCCAACATCAAATCGGCCATCGCGGCCCTGCTGATCAAGATCGGTGCCCACGACCCGCACGAGATGATCGTGTTTGAACTGAGCGCCGCGTGGGCGGCCTGCCGCGACCTGGTGAGCGACGTCCGCGAGCGGGCGAAGATCACGCCGTTCCTCCGCTACGCCGAGCAGCAGAACGTCCTGCCGCAGGACATCGATGCCGGGTTCGTCGAGCGCTATCGCGACTGGCGTCGTTCGCGCACGCTGCTGGTCGACGTCGACATCTCGATCAACGCCATCCGTCGCGTGTGGAACAAGGCCGTGCGCGCGGTTCCGACCTGGCCCGGCCGGCACCTCGCAGGGCGCAAGAACCCCGTCGTCTTCGTGCTCCCCATCGAGACCTTCACCGCCGAGTTCCAGGCAGATGTATCGGCGCTGCTGCAGTTTCTCAGCCGTCCGTCGCCGCTGCTGAGCGGGCGGCGCGGGCTACGGGCGATCACCGTCGAGGAATACCGCCGCTTTTCGTATCGCGCCGCCTCGATCCTGGTCCTGCATGGCCGCGAACCGGCGACCATCAACGCGCTCGCCGACATCGTGAAACCGTCGGCGGTCGAGATCATCCTGCTCGATCTCTACTACCGCAAGGGAGACAGGTGGTCCGGCCACGCCGTCACCATGGCCTCCAATCTCACTGTCATCGCCCGGGACTACGTGAAGGCGCCGGCGGAAGACCTGGCAGCCCTCGCCGAGATGCGGCAGCGGGTGAAGCTGAAGAACCGCGGGATGTCCGAGCGGAACCTGGATCGTATCGCCCAGTTCGACCAGCCCGGCAGGCTGAAGGCTTTCTACAACTTACCCGACCGCTGCCTCGAAGCCGCTGAAGGCATGTGGAAGAAGTCCAAGGCGCGCGCGGCGGAGCTCCATGAAAGAGCCCTCGCGATGGCGATCCTGCGAGAGAAGCCGTTCCGACGAAAGAATCTCGCCGCCATCCATCTGGACCGGAATCTCCTGCGCAATCCCGACGGCAAGCTCTATCGGATCAAGTTCACGGCTGAAGAGGCGAAGACAGCGAAGCCGATCGACGTCGTGATCTCGAAGGATCTGAGCGCCACGCTCGATCGCCATATCAAAAAGTATCGCCCGATGCTGCCAGGTGCTGACAGCCCCTGGCTATTCCCCGGTACCGAGGGCCGCCACCGCGCGCCCTGCAACCTGGCCAAGAAGGTATCGGCGCTCATCCAGGAGCACCTGGGCGTCCAGTTCAACTTGCACCTCTATCGTCATCTCTGCGCGCTCACGAACTACAACGCCGATGAGAACGCCGGCCCGGTAGTGCAGGCCCTGCTCGATCATGCCGATCTGCGCACCACCGAGGGCGCCTACGTCGCCATCCGCGGCAGGGCGGCACAGAGGCGCTACGCCGACATCCTGGCCGCCTTGCGCGGTACGTCCGCCTCCGCAAGGTCCAGGTCGACCAGGGGCAGGCCGCGGGGCGGCAAGAAGGAATCCGAGTGATGCCCGGCCGCCCGAGCTGGTCCTTCGACCACTTCCTCCGCCGGCGCAAGCTGGCGGATTGGCCCGCCGCGGACCGTCAGGCATGGGAGACGGCGCTCGCCACCGGCGGGCCGCTCTCCAGGCCTGGCAAGGCCGCCCATCTGTCGCCGCTGACCCGCAAGGCGCGACAGGAATCCTACGGCCAGTTCCTGGCCTGGCTCGACAGAATCGGAGAACTGAACCGGGAGGAGACGGTAGCCGATCGCGTGACCCCGGATCGGATCGGCCGCTTCCTCGACGCACGTCGCGAGACCGCCTCCGACAACACTGTGCATCAGCAGGTTCGGGAGCTGATGCTGGCGGTCCAGGCCATGGCCCCGGATCGCGACTGGACGTGGATCCGGAAGCATCCCGCCGGCCCGACCTACCGTGAGGCGCGCTCGGCCAGGAAGCCGCCCGCCATCTTCGACATCGACGCCCTGATCACCGCCGCCGAGGGGCGGATGCGGGAGGCGATGGACGACCGCCCGAGCATCTCCACGGCGCGCAGCTATCGGAACGCCCTGATCGTCTCGTTCCTCGCCTATCACGCCCTGCGCCGCGCCAACATCGCCTCGATCCGTCTCGGCGAGCACCTCACCGCCGATCATGATGCCTGGCGGCTGCACTTCCGCGCGGACGAGACCAAGAACTTCAGCGTCATCGACCACACCCTGGAAGAGCCGCTGGCGGGATTCCTGGAGGATTACCTGGTCGTCCACAGACCCAGGCTGCTGCTCGCAAAGCTGCCGATTCCGCCGGGCGACGATTGGGCGGCCGCGGTCGTCGACTACACCGACGGCGCGCTCTGGATCAACCAGAACGGCCAGCCGCTGGGCTATCCCGCCTTCCAGCAGCTCGTGATGAACATCGGCCTGGATCTGATCGGCTTCCCGCTGACGGTGCACAGCTTCCGGCACACGAGCGCGACAACGATCCGCACCCACGACGTCATGGCGCTGCGCACCGCCAGCGCGCTCCTGGGGCATCGCAGCGCGAAGACGACCTCTCGGCATTATGACGAATCCGGGTCCCAGCCGGCGGTGGACTACTTCCAGGCGCTCGTGCGGCGCGTCCGGAGAGCGAAGGATGAGTGAGTCGGTGAAGCTTCTCCGGCTCGTAAGCACCCTCGACCCGGCGGCATTGCCGCCGGCCGAGTTGCTCGCGTTGGCAGAACGGCTGGGCGTCATGGCCAGCAATGCCGCGGAAGAGGCCACCGGCGTCCCGGCGGCCTGCCGTCGCGCGCAGTCGCACCCGGACTGGTCGACGGATCACGCCGAGCAGAGAAGCCTGGTGCTTCACCTGCATGCCCGACTCATGCGGTCGGCCGACCACCTGCCGGTGCGCGTGGTGGTCGCGCGGCTGGTGATCCGGCTGGGCGGCGGCTCACCTGCAGCGGCGGCCATGGAGGACCGATCATCGTGAAGCGGGTCGCTGTCTACGCCCGCTACTCGACCGAAAATCAGAGCGACGCCTCGATCGAGGACCAGGTCGAGATCTGCAGGCGGCTTTGCGAGGTCCAGGGCTGGAAGATGGTCGGCACCTACGAGGACCGGGCGCTCTCGGGTGCCAGCCAGTTCCGGCCCGGCCTGCAGAAGCTGCTGCGGGACGCCGAAGCGAAGCGGTTCGACGTGGTGGTAGCCGAGCATCTCGACAGGCTCAGCCGCAACCTGTCGGATGTGGCGGGTATCTATGACCGCCTGACGTTCATGGGGATCCGGTTCCACACTCATTCCCAGGGCGAGATCACGCCGATCCACATCGGCCTTCTGGGCACGATGGCGCAACAGTACCTCGCCGACCTGCGGGACAAGACGAAGCGTGGGCTCCTCGGGCGCGTTCGGAAGGGTCTGTCTGCCGGCGGCGTGGCATTCGGCTATCGCGTGGATCCGAGCGCCACCGGGGTCCGGCATATCGATCCCGCCGAGGCGGCGATCGTCCGGCGCATATTCCGCGACTTCGCTGCGGGCAGATCGCCGCGGGCGATCGCCAAGCAGCTGAACGCTGAAGGTGTGCCGGGGCCAAGCGGGAAGGCGTGGCGAGACACGACGATCCGCGGTCAGCGCGATCGCGGCACCGGGTTCCTGAACAATGAACTCTACAACGGGAAGCGGGTCTGGAATCGCACCGGCTACGCGAAAAACCCGGCGACGGGGAAGCGGGTCGCCCGCGTCCGAAAGCCCGAAGAATGGGAGCTGACGGATGTCCCCGAGCTTCGCATCATCGACGACGATCTCTGGCAGGAAGTGAAGCGTCGACAGGAGGAGGTGACCATCGAGATGAGCCGCGATGAGGGCGGCAACGCGCTCAACCGGGCTCACCGGCGGAGGTATCTCCTCAGCGGCTTGCTCTTCTGCGGCTGCTGTGGCGGCGCCTATAGCATGGTGGGCGATCGTTACGGCTGTGCCACCCGAAAGGCGACGGGTACCTGTGACAACAGCGTCACCATCAAGCCGGCCGTCATCGAGAAGCGGGTCCTGGCCGGCCTGAAGGAGAAGCTGCTGGCCCCCGAGCTGGTCGAGCTGTTCGCGCGGGAGTACCTGGAAGCGCTGAACTCGGGGCGGCGCGAGCGCGAGGCGAACGCCGCTGTTCAGCAGCAGGAACTCGCATCGATCGAGCGGAAGATCGCCGGCATCATGAAGGCCATCGAGGATGGCTTCTACGATCCAGCGATGAAAGACCGGATGGAGAAGCTTCGGCTGCGGAAGGCGGAACTCCAAGCAGAGTTGGCTTCGAACGCCGCGCCGTCCACGGTGCGGTTTCATCCGGGCTTGGCGGCTCTCTATCGAGAGAAGGTCGAAAAGTTGGAGTTGGCACTCAGCGATCCCATCCTCCGTGAGGAAGCAGGTGACGCGATCAGGGCGCTGATTGATCACATCATTCTGTTGCCAGATACCTTCTCACCCAATGGTCTGAAGGCGGACCTACACGGCGACCTCTCACTGATCGTTTACGGCAACGGTACGCCGCACCATAGCTTCGACCACATCCCCCCGTTGGATGCGGTGGAAATCTGACAATGACGGCCAGAGGGATGCTCGCGATCAAGAATGTGAATCGGCACTGACGATCTCAAGATTTTCACGAAGCCGAAGCCAATCGCTGGCAGTCGACAAATTATCGATATTGGAGATCGTGGCCGTACTCCAGTGGAGCTTATTTGTCGCGCCTTCCGCGGGCTTGTTGGGCCGATCGGCACACATCCGAACGGAGCGAGGCGGATGGCGATCGGGTCCGGATATGCCCGTAATGTCGCCCGCGCAAGAGACCGGCCGTTTTCATCGGAAATGGAAACGGTGATATCAGACTCGAGATTTATGGACCGACTTCAGAAGAAACTTCCACCGGTCGAACCTACAAGACCTTAGCAGGGGGCCCTATGCCGGCCCGGGTCTCCTAGGCATTGACTCTTTCCTCCAAGATGGTTGCTAGTTGACAAATGGTTGCACGTTATCGGGGGAACTATGCCGGCATTCTATTCGGAGAACAGCGCGAAGCTGTCGTTACTGGCGATCGATGGTCCGAATACCGGCTTCCGGCCCGGGCAACTGGGCGCGCTTCACTCATCACTCGCTCACTTCTCTGCCAACGACGACCCCGCCATTCTTTGCCTGCCAACCGGATACGGCAAAACAGCCGTCATGATGGCCTTGCCCTACTTGGTCAAAGCGATGCGCACGCTCGTTGTTGAACCGTCCAACGTGCTACGGTCGCAGAGCGCCGGGCATTTCAAAGTCCAGTCAACATTGCGGCGGCTCGGGGTACTTCCAGCAGATGTCCCCAATCCAAAGGTAACTCCTCAAAAGGGTCGCCCCGCGACTGCAGATGAATGGGAGGAGCTGCGTGCTTTCGACGTCGTCATTTCTACGCCCCAAAGCACTTCCCCCAAAATCGCGCCGGATGCGCCGGCAGATTTGTTCGACCTCATTATATTTGATGAGGCGCATCATGCGCCGGCAGAAACCTGGCGGGCGTATCTATCGCATTTCACGGGCGCTCGGTTCGTCTTCCTAACGGCGACACCGTTTCGTCGCGACAAGAAGGCGATCCCGGGAAAGCTCGCATATAACTATCCTGTCTCCAAGGCTTCGACTGAGAAAGCTTTTGGACGCGTGGTGTTCAAAGCGGCTCCGGTCCGAAACGATCAAGATGAAGACGAAATCGACCGCTCGATTGTCAGGGTCGCGGCGAGACAGCTGGCGGAGGATAAGGCAGCGGGCTTCGATCATCGCCTTTTTGCCCGGGCAGCGACCATTTCCAGCGCACCGGGATTGGTGGATCTCTACGCGGCAGCCGGCGTGAAAACAGCCGCGATCCACAGCCATATCTCACGACGCCAGCAGGATGAGGTTGAAGCGAATCTCCTATCCGGTGAGCTCGACGGCGTCGTGTGCGTCGATATGTTTGGAGAGGGTTACGATTTTCCGAAGCTGAAGATTGCCGCGCTGCACGCGCCGCATCGCTCGCTTGTTCCGACCTTACAGTTCATTGGCAGATTCGCACGTACAACCGATAGCGCGACAGGCGATGCGACGCTCGTGTCATCCCTCGCCAGGCTTCGAGAAGCGAACGCCAAACTGTTCGAGGACGGCGTCGACATCTCACTTTTGATCGATACCGCGGCACAGGGCCAAATCGCCCAGTCTGAGAAGGAACAGGCGATTCTGACCGTCCTTCGGACGAAGCAGCAAGCTGAGTCCGACTACGACGCGGTATCTCCACTTTCGCTCGAACTCTACGCTCATGCGCGAATTTATTCGTGCTCGAAAAGGCCAGACTTCAACGCGGTTGGCGCCGTCATCGGCAAAAAGCTGAAGCTGGCGAAGCAATGGCTATCGAATGACGGATTCATCACGCTGTTATTGACAGTCGACCATTCGCCGCCGAACTGGGCGACCTCCGACGTCCTTGTGAATGTTCGGCACGATGCATTCCTCTTGGCGTACAATTCGGCGACGAAGCTTTGCTTTGTCGGATCGACACGCCGTACAGAACGGCTGTATCTGGATCTGATCGATACCGTCTGCAAAGACGGGCATCGCCCTCTCAGCTATGACGTCACTAGGCGCGCGATCGCAGGCTTGAAAGATCTGCGCTTCTACAATGTTGGGCTTCGCAACACAGCACTCAACACACAGGGCGAGTCTTATCGAGTCCTAACGGGACCGCGCGCGGAACGGGCCGTAACTCCAGGAGACGGCCGCGCCTTTGTGCAAGGCCATTTCTATGGCAGCGGGGTCGACGGCGAGAACAAGGAAACCATCGGGGCGAGCAGCAGTTCACGGATCTGGAGTAACAGGTCATTGACGGTCGCCGAATATCTCGATTGGACCACGGCGCTCAATCATCGCCTCAACAGCGATCAGACCATTGCGTCTTCGCAGCTTGACCTCATCCAGCACGCGACCGTGCTCACGACACTACCCGACATCGTCATAGCAGCTGGATGGAACAAGACCGCCTATCGGCACGCTCACCGAGTCCGGTTGCGCGATTCAGCAGGGAGCTCCTGGCGCTACTGCCAAGTGACAGACTTGGAGATAGATGGTTTTGCAGTCTCGCCCAACAGGGCGGAACTCCGGTTCGTCATCCATTCCGATGACACGGGGGTGCAGATCCTTTTCCGCACCCGCGGTGGCTCGATGTTCGAGCAGCAGTCCGATTTCCCTGAGATGGAAGTGATGACGGGTCTAGATGACTGGGTGCCGCTAGCAGCCTGGCTCTCACTTCACCCACCAGTGTTTTACGGGGGCGACAAGTCGTCGTTTCAGGGGGTCAACCTCATGAAACCGCCGACGCTGACGATCGCCGCCCTACGCGACGAGGATACTGTTGCCATTGACTGGTCGGGGTGCGCCATTGAGGTCGAATTCGAGGGCAATAAGGCCGCCGGGAAGCTCACCGTGCATCAACACCTTGAGCGCCACCTGATGGCGGTACCTGGCCTTGAGGTGCTGATCTATGATCACCGCAGCGGGGAGGCTGCCGATTTTATAGCGGTCATCGCGCAGGACGACGGCAGAGCGACAGTGTCGCTCTACCATTGCAAAGGCGCCGGTGGAGCTCCTTCGGGCGGTCGGGTTGGCGACGTCTACGAGGTCGCCGGTCAGCTTCTCAAGTCAATCGCCTACTGTGATGCTGCTGTAATCGTTTCCCATGTGGAGCATCGCATCAGCCCTGATCGGCACAAGAATCCGTCAAGATTTCTCGTCGGGGATTTCGCAAAGTTGCAAGCGCGTTTGACGGCAACACCTGCTGACAAGTTGAACTTTGAGATCCACGGTGTGCAGCCTGGAATCTCGAAGCGTGCAGTCGATGAGCACTTAGCGGATCTGATGTCGTTTGGGCTTGACTATGTCCAGCGCGGCGGCGCGGCAGGAGCGAAATGGCTTATCAGCGGCTAGTCGCCGGGAGCGTCCTCCCTTGCGAATCGGTGCCGGGATTGACCGCTGATCCTAGCGCTGGGGGAGGAATCGAAACGCCCCGGGTCTGGCGCACCGGGGCGTGAGGACGTTGTTAGACTACGGTGGTTGCGGGGACAGGATTTGAACCTGTGACCTTCAGGTTATGAGCCTGACGAGCTACCGGGCTGCTCCACCCCGCGAAGGTGGTATTCCCCGCGGTGTTTGTGCTTTGCGGGGGTCGAGGTT